>Ga0208937_1000034_pt1 | contig 138312 bp, 132 predicted proteins | sample June2015DPH_11_5_FD_184705 | JGI IMG/M metagenome (GOLD analysis project Ga0208937, IMG submission 184705) | Peatland microbial communities from SPRUCE experiment site at the Marcell Experimental Forest, Minnesota, USA - June2015DPH_11_40... | ecosystem: Environmental > Terrestrial > Soil >... | reverse complement strand
TCCAAAATCAACTCGCGCGGTGGTGGCAGAAGCTATTGTCCCGGCAGCCGAGCGGAGTCGAGTCCAGCCAACCGGTTTCCCCTTTGCCTTCGCCACCATCCAATAAAATAACTTTTGAGACAGTCTCTTGAAGTGCGCCCCAACCGGGGCGCACCGAAAGCGTTCCTCTGTGGGGCCTTCCTAGGTGCCTGTTGTGGGACGCAAGATATTGAAGTTCGATAAACGCAATCCGCTCGCGTCGGAGGATCCTCAATTCGAGGCGTTAATTACTGGAAAGGCTTGGTATGTGTTTAGCGCACTGCATGGAACGAGCGAAGAAAAGCTGTTCGTGCGAATGTTCGACAGACAGATACTTCAGTTGGAGGGAAAGTTCGAGGCCATTTACCTCGTGCGTAACGAAGGACATTTCAAGATTTATAACTTTTCGGATGGGCAGTCCTTCGAGCCTGACTTCGTGTTATTTCTGCGGGAGAAATCAGGCAAGCTTCTCACGTATCAGGTATTTATCGAACCGAAGGGCAAATACCTCGAGGAACATGACAAGTGGAAGAAAGACTTCTTGAAAGAAATCTGGGAGGAATTTGCAGATAAGGTTTTGAAGATTGATGGCGACTCAAAGTATCGCCTTATCGGCGTGCCTTTCTACAACAATCAAGATGAAAACCAATTTAAAGATAGCCTTGAGGTCGTGTTAAAAGGGTGATTTTTAACTTTTTATATTTGGCAAGACTTTACGTTACCCGAAAGTCAGCGTTTATCAGCGGCTTTTGTTCTTCGCGTAAATTTTCTCGACCACTGCCAGCGCCGCTTTCGCTTCGCGCAGGCCGGCATCGGGCAGGCGTTTCAGTTCAACATCTTTTTCAAACTCAATCATTTCCTTTCGCCACGATTCATCCGGGCCGGGAAATTCATACAGCTTCGTGTCTGGCAGCCCCATTTCCGGCTTCATCTGGTAGTGATAAAGTTTCTCGACCCCGTAGCTGCCGCCCAAACCTTCGATGTGCAGCTTGGTGTTGCGCCCGTAGATTTCGAACGAAAAAAGATTTTTCCATTCCGTGCAGCTCACATGCAACCACGCAGTTTGACCGCTTGTTGTTCGCAAATCCAAAAATGCGTTGTCGTCCACCGGCATGTTCCAGAAAAATGTCGCCGCATGGCCGTCAATTTTTTTGAACCCGCCGAGAAACCAACCGGCCAGATCAATCAAATGGATTCCTTGATCAATCAATTCGCCGCCGCCGGAAAGCTTCGGGTTGGCGCGCCATTCTTTGTCGTAACCCACACGCCCGCCGTGGCCGTAACGCGCGCGAATAAACATCAATTCTCCCATCACGCCGGACCCGAAAATTTCCCGCGCCTTGACGAACGCCGGGTGGTAGCGATGATTAAAACCGACGCGGACGCAAACTCCATGCTTCTCCGCGAGTGAAATCAATTCGTCAATCTGCTTCACGGAAATGCCCGCTGGTTTTTCAACGATGACGTGTTTGCCCGCGCGGATGGCGGCGGCGGCAACCCCGGCCAGCGCGGAATTGATGGTCGCCACGATCACGGCATCCACCCGCGGATCGGCGACGGCTTGTTTGAAATCAGCGACGGCGCGGCCGGTTTGCGCAAGTTTTACGAGTTCTTCGGCGCGCGACAAATTCGTGTCACAGGCCACAGCGAGTTTGGAACCGGCGGGCAACCCGGCCAGCCGTTTTTTTCCAATCAATCCGCATCCGATGATGGCGTAGTTCATTGCTGTTGCATGCACGGAGTATTGGAGTGTTGGAATGCTGGGCTTTCCCCATTACTCCACCTCTCCATCTCTCCATTACTCCAATTTTTTATCACTTATCGCCCCAGGTTTTGCCGCGATCTTTCGGCACGATACGGCGCAGCGTGTAGATGTCGCCCTTCAGATCCACTTTGAATTCGTGGAGTTTTTCCCACGGATCCCACTGGGCGCTGATGAGCTTGCCAGTAATACCATCGCTTTGCGCACTGGCGAGATAGACTGCGAGGTTCGCGCCTAGTTCAAGCGGCGTGGCGCCTTTATCTTTCCATTGCTTGTTCTTCTCGTAGAACGCGGCGCCGACTTTTTCCGGCCCGGCCGCCAGAACTTCATCCACCAGTCGTGTAGCCAAAGCGCCCGGCGCGATGGCGTTCACGTCCACGTGGAAATTTTTCAGTTCTTCCGCCAGGGTCTCCACCAGCCGGACGACGGCGGCTTTTGACGCGGCATACGCGCTGATGTTGGGCAACGGATTCGTCGCCCCGCCGCCGGAAAGGACGACAATTTTGCCGCGCCCGGCTTTTTTGAAATGCGGAATGACCGCGCGGCACGGGAGCAACACGCCGTAAAGATTGATGTCCATCGCGCGACGCCATTCTTCGAGTGAAACGGATTCCGTCGCGCCCATCGGGCCGTAAATACCAGCGTTCAATACCAGCGCGTGAAGCGGGCCAAGTTCACGCAACGCGAACGCGACGAGTTCGTTCACCTGGGTTTCGCTGGAAACATCGCAAACTTTTGCGAAAACTTTTTGCGAAGGAAATTGTTTTGCCAGTTCGTTGTGCGTGGCGAGCAACTCCCTTTCCCCGCGCGCACAGATGACGGCGTTCGCGCCTTCGGCCAGGAAATGCCCGACGATGGCTTTGCCGAGTCCCTGGCTGCCGCCGGTGATGAGCGCATTGATGCTCTTAAGTTTCATATTCAAACGCGACCAACGGAAAGATGTTCGACATCAGCGACGTTTTTCAATTCCTTTTCCAAAAAACGGTTGGCGTCCACAAAAATGCGGTGGCGCATGGCCGGGGCAATTTTCGCCCAATCCGCCCCGCGAAATTCAGGCCATTCGGTGCAAACCACAGCGGCGTCCGCGCCGTCCAGCGCCCCGGTGATTTCGGAAGCGAGCCGCACCCGGGCAAGTTCAGCGGGCAACTGTTTCACCGCCGGATCAAAGGCGTGAACATCCGCACCCTCCGCCAAAAGATTCCGGCACAATTCCACCGCCGCGCTGCGGCGGAGGGTGTCGGTATTGGTGGTGTAAGTCAGACCGAGCACGGCGATTTGCCTGCCGCGCAAATCGCCGAGCCGCGATTGCAACCGCCGCAACGCCCAACCGCGATGTAGATCGTTGCTCTGCTTGATGGCCGGGATGACGGAAATTTTCTCGTTATTCGCGGCCGCCAGCTTGGTCAGCGCAACCACGTCGCGTGCGAGCGTGCCGCCGGCAAACGGACCACCGGGACCGAGATAAGCCTTTGGCCCGATGCGCGGTTCACTTTTCAAGCCGGCGGAAACCTCCTTGGCGTCCGCGCCGACGTGTTCGCCCAACCGCGCAATCTCGTTGATGAACGTGATGGAAAGCGCGAGAAACGAATTCAGAGCGTGCTTCACCATCTCAGCCGACTCGGTGCGCATGAATAAAATCTGCGGGGTGAACGGGGTAAACAGTTTTTCGAGCAGCGCTTTTTTCGCGTCATTGCGAATACCGACGACGACGCGTTCCGCCTTCTCAAAGGCGTGAATCGCCCGGCCCAACCGCAGATTTTCGGGCGAGCAGGCGAAATGAAACTGCGGAAATTCGGCTTCCAGGGCGCGGCAAGTGCCGACGGGCAGTTGGGCGGAAATCAACACCAGCGCGCCTTGGGGCAGATGCGGCAGCGCGCGGCGGAGGTGGGCGAGAACGAAGTCCACATCCGACTCGTCGCTTTCATTAACCGGCGTGTCGTAGCAAAGCCAGAGCACGTCGGCCTTGGCGCACGCGATTTTGGGATCGGTGGTGAACGAAAGTTTCTTTGCGGCGAGACCGGCCGTGATGAGTTCATTCAGCCCCGGCTCGAAAAGCGGGGCCTGGCCGGAATTTAGTTTGGCGATATTCGCCTCGTCGAAGTCGAGTCCGACGACTTGGAAATGCCGCGCACAGCACGCGGAAGTGACGCAGCCGAGATGCCAGAGGCCGAGGACGGTGATGTTCATCGGCGTTGGAGCACCCACTGGTTTTGCTGGAGCCATTGGAGCGTACGGATGATGGACTGTTCGATGGTAAGCGTGGTTTTCCAGCCGGTGGCGCGGATTTTTTTGGTGTCGAGAAAAATGAACGGGTTGTCGCCGATCCAGCCCTTGTTGCCGCCGCTGTATTCGAGGCGCGGTTTCAACTTCAGCGCGCCGCAGATGAAATGGATGGAATCGTTGACCTGCACGTATTCATCGGCGCCGAGGTTGTAAATTTCCACGTGGTGCCTGGCTTGTCTGGCGGTGGCGCGATCCACCACGTGCAACATGGCGTTGAGACAGTCTCCCACGTAAAGATAGGATTTGCGTTGTGCGCCATCGCCCAAAACTTTCAATTGGCCGGGGTGGGCGACCAGTTGTTTGTAAAAATCCAAAACGTGGCCGTGGGTGTAGCGTTCGCCGAGAATGGAGACAAACCGGAAAATGTAACCTTCAAATCCGTAGCCTTCGCAGTAAGCGTGAATAAATCCTTCACAGGCGAGCTTCGAGGCCGCGTACAGGGAGGTTTGGACCGGAAACGGATGGTTTTCGGGCGTGGGGAAAATTTCCGCCTCGCCATAGACGCTGCCGGTGGAACTGAACGCAATGCCTTTGATGCCGTTGGCGCGCATGGCCTCAAGCACGTTGAAGGTGGCAACGGCATTTTGCTGAAAATCCTTGTGCGGGTGGTCCAGGCCGAACCGGACGTCTGCATTCGCGGCCAGATGAAAAACGAAATCACATCCCGCCATCGCGCGGATCAACGCGGACAAATCCAGACAATCACCTTCGATGAGTTTGAATTTGGGATTGGTTGACGCCGATTCCAGAAATTCACGCTGGCCGGTCGAGAAATTATCCCAACCGACGATGTGTTTACCGCCGGCCAGCAGGCGGTCAACAAGGTTGCTGCCAATGAAACCGGCAGCGCCTGTCACAAAAACTTTTTCCATGATCGAGCGCGGAGTCTAGTGCGGGCAGGCGGGACCCGCCAGCACTTTTAGAGGAGCCTGGCAGGCGCAGGAGGCAATGTCATGATAGGGACGCCACCATGCTGCCAAACATCGAAAATTACCTTTGCCTGCACTTGCCGGTTGCTGCAAGCTTCTGAAGCCGTTCTCATGAATCCCGTCACGAAAATTCTGGGCGCCCTGCGTGCCATTGCTCGTCATCCGGTAAATCACCGCCGCAAGCTAATGGCGGTGTTAGCTATGGTTTTATCCAAACTGCTGCGCGCCTGGTACCGGGAGACATTTGCGTTGAGTTCCCCAACCACACCCGCCTGCTCGTATCGCCCCGGATGTGGAAGCTGGTTTTGTCCCGCGCGAAACGGTCGAATGGGGCAAATGATTTTCCCCGGTATCGACGCGCGGCGGCCTGTCTTATGAACACTGTTATTATAACCGGCGCTGCCGGCTTGATCGGTTCAGAAAGCGTCAAGCGATTTGCCCGGGAGGGCTTCAGGGTGGTCGGCATTGACAATGACCTGCGACGCTGGTTTTTCGGTGACGGCGCGTCCACGCTGGCCAACCGCCGGAAACTCATCGAGTCCATCCCGAACTATCAACATCACGACTTTGACATCCGCGACCGTCAGGCTGTCGAAAATCTGCTCCGCCAACTCGGCGAGGACATTACCCTGATCATCCACACGGCAGCGCAACCCTCACACGATTGGGCGGCGCGCGATCCACACGCGGACTTCAGCGTCAACGCCACCGCGACGCTCAATTTGCTGGAGGCGACGCGACAATTTTGCCCGGAGGCCGTTTTTATCTTCACCTCCACCAACAAGGTCTATGGCGACACGCCCAACCGGCTGCCGCTGGTGGAACTGGAAAAACGCTGGGAAATCAAATCCGGTCACGCCTACGAACCCGGCATCCCGGAAACGATGAGCATTGACCAGACCAAACACTCGTTGTTCGGCGCGTCGAAAGTCGCGGCGGACGTGCTGGTGCAGGAATACGGGCGTTATTTTGGAATGAAGACCGCGTGTTTCCGTGGCGGATGTCTGACTGGACCGGCCCATGCCGGCACGGAATTACACGGTTTCCTTGCTTACCTGATGCGCTGCACCGTGACCGGCACGCCTTATCGCGTGTTCGGCTACAAAGGCAAACAGGTGCGCGACAACATCCACAGCCACGACCTCGTCGAGGCGTTCTGGCAGTTTTTCCAGAAACCGCACTCGGGCGAGGTTTACAACATCGGCGGCAGCCGCCATTCAAATTGTTCCATGCTCGAAGCGATTGACCTGTGTGAACAAATCAGCGGGCGCAAACTGAAATGGACTTACGAGGAAAACAACCGCATCGGCGACCATATTTGGTGGATCAGCGACGTGAGAAAATTCCAGTCACATTACACGGCCTGGAATTTCCGCTATGGTCTGAAGGAAATTCTGGAGGAAATCCACGACACCTGCCGCGCCGATTGAATGAAGGCTTCCTTTCCAGAAAGCATTTTGATCACCGGTGGTGCGGGCTTTGTCGGCAGCAGCCTCGCCCTTCATCTCAAGGCCCACCATCCCCGCACGCGGATGGTCTGCATGGACAATTTGTACCGGCGCGGCTCGGAGTTGAACGTTCCCCGGCTTCAGGAGGCCGGCGTGGAATTCGTGAAGGGCGACATCCGTTTCGCGCGCGAGTTCCCGGCAGGTCCGTTTGAATTCATCCTCGAATGTTCCGCCGAACCGTCGGTGCTGGCGGGTTATGGCGAATCGCCGGATTATTTAATGGAGACCAATTTCATGGGCGCTTACCGCTGCCTCGAGCAGGCCCGTCTGTGGAAAAGCAAATTCCTGTTTTTCTCCACGAGCCGCGTCTATCCCATCCGGATTTTGGAACAACATCCGTGGCTCGAACAACCGGCGCGCTTCGCGTGGACGGACGTGCCCGACGCGCCGGTCTCCGCGCGCGGCGTCAGCGAGGATTGTCCGATGACCGGTCCGCGCTCGCTCTACGGCCTGACTAAATTCGCCGGCGAAGGCTTGATTGAAGAATACCGCGGCGGCTTCGGCCTGCGCGCCGCCATCAATCGTTGCAGCGTCATCGCCGGGCCGTGGCAGATGGGGAAGGTGGACCAGGGCGTGGTGGCGCTTTGGGTGCTGCGGCATTTTTTCGGCAAACCGCTCAAGTACATCGGCTACGGCGGGAAGGGAAAACAGGTCCGGGACGTGCTGCACGTGGCCGACCTTTGCGAACTGGTCGGGGAACAAATTTCCGACTTTGACCCTTGGGACGGCTGGCTTGGCAACGTTGGCGGCGGGCTGGAAATTTCCGTTTCGCTGAAAGAACTTACCGCCGCGTGCCGGAAAATTGTCGGACGCGAAGTGCCGGTTGGCGCCGAACCAGAAACCCGGCAGGCCGACCTGCGCATTTTCATTGCCGACTGTTCCAAATTGTTTGCGCGAACCAACTGGCGGCCCAAACGCGACGTGACCCAAATCGTTACGGACATTTTTGAATGGGTGCGCGCCCACGAAAAGGCATTGCAACCGCTCGTATGAAAAGCGATTCACGCGCCGGAAATCTATTGCAGAGCGGCATCATTTTCTCCGCCATCAGTTTTGTCACCGGGCTGGGCAATCTGGCCTTTCAAGGCGTGCTGGGCCGGCACTTGGGCGGGCCGGGCAATACGGCAACGCGAACAGCGCGTTGGGCGGTTTGATGACGCTGCTGGGTTTGCTGCCAGCGGTGGCCACCTTTGCCGTCACGCATTACATCGCGCATTTCAACGCCAGCGGCGACAGCGCACGGCTGCAGGGCTTGCTCCTGGGCTGCCGGAAATTTCTGTTCCGGTTCACCATTACCGGTTCGGTGCTGGCGATGATTGTCACCAAGCCGTTGAGCGATTTTTTCCACTATAACGAAAGCCTGATGCTGGTGACGCTCGGCTGCGCGCTCCTGGGCCTGTGGGCTTCGCTGGCCACGGCGTTGTGCCTGGGTCTTGCGTGGTTCAAACGGCTCGCGCTCATCGGATTTCTGGCCATGCTGCTGCGCGTTTCTTTCGGCTGGCTCATCACCTTCAAATGGCCGTCGGCGGAAACCGCCGTGCTCGCCTCGGCCTTCGCGCTGCTGGCCAATCTCGTCCTGCTTTTCTGGCGAAAGGATTTGTCGCTGCACGGCGAGCCGGTCCCGCCGTGGAACCGCGAGTTCGCCCAATACTTCATCGTCAGCGCGGCGTTTGTGGCCGGCAACTTTTTTTTTCAAGGCGACTACCTGGTGGTAAACAAATTTTTCACCAAAGAAGAACTCGATGCCTATGCCGCCGCCGGAATTTTGGCGCGCGCGCTGCCCATGACCATTGCGCCGCTGCTGATGGTATTGTTCACCTCGCGCTCCGCCCGGCGCACGGGCGGCGTCGTGGGGAGCAACTCAAATTATTCGGGCTTTCCGGCCTCGCCCTGGTTTTGGGTGCAATCTGCCTTTTTGTGCTGCGAGCGTTCTTCCTGAAAATTCTCGATAAATATACACCGCAAGCCGCCGGGATGGTCAGCCCATTTGCGGTGACAAGGGTCTTCGTCGGACTGCTGCAATCACTCGCCTACTGGGCGCTGGCCGGCCGCTGGCAAAAAATCTCATTGCTTTATGGCGGACTCGGGCTTGCCTACTGGCTCGCGCTGCTCGTTCTTGGGAAAACTCCAGCGGCGTTGCTGCAAACCATGTTTGCCGCCGCTGGAACTGCTTTCGCAATCCTCTTTATCGTCTGGTTTGTCATCCTGCGCCGGCACAAACCAGTCGCGCAAAGCTGATTTGATTTTGTTGCCGCCTTCGGCCACACTCACACCATGCAGTCCGGTTCGGAAAATTTGCCTCGCACCAGCTTCATCCTGCCGACGCTGAACGTCGAGGCATTGCTGGACAACGTTTTGTCATCCATCGCGCGCCAGACGTATCCCCGCGACCGCTATGAAATTCTGCTGGCCGACGCGCATTCGACCGACCGCACGCGCGAAATCGCAAAAAAATATGGCGCCATCGTCCTCGACGACGACGGCAAAAACATGGAGGAAGGCAAACGCCTTGCGCTTCAGCACGCCACCGGCGAATTCATCGTGTTTGTGGATGCGGACAACGAAATCACCCACGCCGATTACATCGAACTCGCAGTAAAAGCGCTCGCCGTAAATCCGCAGGCGCTGGGCGTGGAAAGTTATTATTTGCCATCGCCGAAAATGAGTTCGTTCTGCGCCTACCTCACGCACCGGCTGCACATCAGCGATCCGATTGCCTGGCTAATGAGCACGAATCCGAAACTTGTCGCGCGCGATGGTGAGGTGGAACGCTGGATCCTGCCTGGTAATTCGCTTTCGTATCCGCTCGGGGCCAACGGATTTGTGTTTCGCCGCGCGGATTTGGAGTCCGTAAAAACCAGCGGATATTTTCAGGATACGCACGCGGCGTTGCATCTCATGCGTGAGGGCAAACGCGAATGGCTGCGCATCCGCGGACGCGGCGTTCATCATTATTACGTCCAGACGCTCTGGGGCTTCGTGCAAAAACGCCGCCGCGCCACGGTTCATTTTCTTCGCGTGCAGGAAGCGGCAAAAACAAATTGGATGAAGGAAAAACCGCCCGTGCCGCTCTGGCTGGCGGGCGTCTATTGCGTCACATTCGCCGGCCCGCTGTGGCACTCGTTGCGTGGCTTGATTCGTGATGGCGATGCGCGCTGGCTCTGGCATTTGCCGGCCAGTCTCGGCAGCGTGCTGGGCGATGCCTGGGGGGTGTGGACTTACAAAACCTGGCGCAGTGACCGGAATTTGGTCGCCAAGCTGAAGCCGAAACAGACTTTGAAATAAATGGAAAGCCACATCGAACGCTTCGGCCACATGGATGGCCAGCCGCTGGTCAGCCTCGTCGTGCTGAATTGCAACGGCGCGGGCTGGTTGCCGAAATGTTTTGAAACCATCAAGACTCAGACCATTCTCGGCCAGATTGAAACCATCATGGTGGACAACAATTCCAACGACGATTCCGTGGCGGTGGCGCGGCGGTTGTTGGCAGATTTTCCCTGTGCCCGCATCGTGCGGAATTCGGCGAACCTCGGCTTCTGCGAAGGCAACAATTCCGGTGCGCGCGCGGCGAACGGACGCTACTTGTTTTTCCTGAACAACGATACCTGGATGGAAGCGGATTGCATGGAGCGGTTGATTGCGGGCACCGAAGAACTTGGTGCCGTCGCCTCCACGCCCTATGTAGTGAACTATCCAGATAATTCATATCAGGACTTTGGATTTTTCGGCTTTGACCTCTTCGGACTTCCCAGCCCGTCGTCGCCCGTGACCGCTTCGCGCGAAATTTTCATTCCCGGCGGCTGCTCGTATCTGGTCCGCGCGGATGTCTTCAACCAGGTGGGCATGTTCGACGCGAATTTTTTCATTTACTCGGACGATGCGGACCTCTCCTGGCGGTTGTGGATCGCAGGTTACAAGGCGGCGGGCGTTGTTCCTGCGCGGCTGCACCACCGCGGCGCGGCCGGGGTCAACCCGGCCGGCGGCATTGCAACGGTGGAATTTCGCACGACGGACAAAAAGCGGTTTCTCACCAATCGAAACTGCATCCTGACCTTGCTCAAAAACGGGCAGCACATTTTGCTGTTGCCAATCATTCCGCTCATCGCGTTGTTGTTTTTGGAATCGCTCGTCGGCAGTTTGCTGTTGCGGCGTTGGTCGTTCGTCAAAACCACCTTTCTGGACGTGCTGCGTGATTGCTGGCGGTTGCGCGGCCATATCGCCCAGCAACGAAAAATGGTTGCAACATTCAGAAAACATTCTGATTTCTGGATGCTGCGGTTTTTCCGGTTGAAACTGAACCGCTGGTTTGAAATTAAACGTCTGTTTCAATTCGGCCGGCCGCGAGTGGATGTCTGATAAAGGAGAATTTCAAATTTTGCCAGCGGCAGCCATGCGCGCTTGGAATTCCTTCTGCCAGTCAATGCCCGGCGCTTGTAACTTGGCGACCATGTGTGTGGCGATGGCTGGCTGTGGCGCCCATAGGGTGAACCGGCGGCCAAACAAAATCTGCGGCCAGCAATGATACCACGCGAGGAAGATGCTGCCCGCCCAATAGCGGTGTGAAAGCGACCAGCGGAAGAATTTGACGGGATTGAAAACCCTTTTCTTGGTCAGCGCCATCCACATCGCCAAATCGGGGCTGGTTCGCCCCTCAAAATCTTGAAAAAGTTTCAGGAAAAGTTTCCGGCTTTCAATCAACACGGCGCGCTTGGCCAGAAAAGTATGCGTGGTGCTGATGCAGGAACTCCAGGTTTTGCCGCCAAATGCCCTTGTTTCATGGAAAAGATTGTGCAAATCGGTTGTATGCTGATCTGGATGATCGTAGGGGGTCGCAAAATCGGCAGCGGGATTTTGCTTCAGAAAATCAACCGCCAGATGGAATTGGCCCGGCAGATAGAAGTAATCGTCTTCGGCAAAATGAACAATTTCTGCATCCGTCTGTTCCGTGAGGATGCGGGTCTGTTCTTGGAGTGTGATGCCAGCTCCGACACCCGGATAGCGCAAAAGAACCAAATCCTCCGGAGCCCACAACTTCGTGAATATTGACTCGTAAGCAGGCGGGCAGTCGTTAAGCAGCGCCCATAACTTTACCCGCAACCCGCCCAGCGAGTCTTTGAAGGACTTCAGACACAGTTCAGCCAGCTTAAATTTATCTTCGGCGAAAATTGGAGGGCGGTCGACGGACATTTTGGGATAAATCCGGTAAGCCACCGCCACATCATAGCTGAATCGGCTCATAATCATTTCATTTGGGTCTTGGATTCTCCCTTGAAAAAAGCGCGATACCATTGGCAGGTGTGGGATAAGCCTTCTGCCAGAGAATACTGGCTTTTCCATCCGAGCGCAGTTTGTTCAAACTCCGGCGCATAGAAGGTATCAACCCGTTCTTCCGATTTTTCGTTTAAGACCCGCGGCTCAATGTCAGGCAATCCGGCTGCGCGGGCAATCTGTTTTACCATATCCAAAACACTTGTTCCCAATCCGGTGGCCACGCGGAATAATTGCCCCTTCACTGCTGGATTATCCAGACGCGCGCCGATGGCCATGTATGCCGCCACCGCATCCTCGATGTAAACGTAATCCCGTTGAAACAGACCGTTGCTGCGAATCACGGGCGTCTCCTCGTGAAGGATTGCGCGAATCGTGCCGGGCACCAGCCGGGACCAATTAAAATCACCGCCGCCATAGATGTTGTCGGAGCGCACGAGCGCCACGAGAAGGCCGAACGTGTCGCCGTAAGCTCGTGTCACTAATTCGGCAGCGGCCTTGGACGTCATGTATGGATGCTGCGGCCGGTTCACGCCGGATAAAAAACAATCTTCAACTTCTTTGCTGGAAGCAACTACGGCTCGCGCGGGTTTCGGTGCAGTTCGGCACGCTTCGAGAATGGTGTAGACGCCCCGGATGTTCGTTTCAAAAATTTCATAGGGCGACAAATCCGATCCTGTGTTCGTGTTAATCGCGGCCAGATGATAAACGATCTCAATTGCCGAATCGGCAATAAGTCTGGAAATAAAATTCACGTCAGTGATGTTTCCTTGCACAACCTTGATGCCGGTTTTACGCCGCCGGAATTTTTCGTTGCTTGAGGAATCGGGTCCGATCAGCGCGAAGGTCTGCGCGTCGCGCGCCGCCAAAGCGTTGGCCAGCCAATGTCCCACGAAACCATCTGCTCCCGTAACCAGCACGCGCCGCGAAGACCATTTGAACAGTTGCGGCTGTTGATTCACAAGGAATAGGCCAGGTCTTCAAACGAACGCTCGAGATAACGTTCGTAGTTGGATGCGTCCACAATATGCAATCGCGGCAAGTCGAAAACCATTTTGCAGCCGTTCTTCAGAAGCGCGATTTCATCCAGAATCACTTCTTTGCGGAAATGCCAGATCAACACAAAGAGGTACTCGGAGTTCAGTTTCCGTAGTTTTTCTTGGGCGATGATTGGAATGCGCGTTCCCGGAGTGACCAAGCCGTCCTTTTCAGGATTTCGATCTCCAATGGCAACCAGGTCGCCCGCGCCGAGACCGCAGTAATTCAAAACTATATTCCCTTTGGTCGAAGCACCGTAGCCATAGACCTTTTTGCCCGCCGCGTTCATCATTGAAAAAAACCCGCGCACGTCGTCCCGATGGGTGAGAATGCGATTGCGAAGCCGGGTAAAAGGCTCATCGGTATCCAGTAAAGCCTCGTCGTCGAGCAGTTTTTTTGTTTTTTCCATTTGCGGCTGATACGGCCCGTCCTCGCGACCGGCAATGATATAGAAACTTCCGCCGTTCATGTCGTTGAACGAAACGTCCAGAATTTTAAGCCCCGTTTTTTTCATCATCCAATCCATCTGCCGAAGACCAAGATAAGTGACATGCTCGTGACAGATTTGATCGTAAGTGAGTTGTTTGAGCAACAACGGCAAATAGGACAGTTCCAATGTCCAGACCCCATCTTTGGAAAGCAGCGCCCTAATATCGCGCATGAATTTCATCGGTTCGTCCAAATCGTAGAACATGGCGATTGAGGTGATGATTTTGCAGGCTTTATTTCCGATGAGAGACCGCGCGCCTTTTTCAGAGAAGAAGTCGTAAACCACTTTGATGTCTGGCTGGAAATGGCTCGCAAACTTTTTGCTGGATGGATCCATGCCGATGCGCGTGAGCCCGGCCTTCGATCCATAAGCATTCAAAAGCGTGCCGTCGTTGCAGCCGATGTCCAACACCACGTCGCCCGATTTCGGTCTGGCGAGATCAACGAGCGCGCGCACTTTGGATTCCAGATGCGAAACCATCGTGGGACTGATTGAGGAATAGTATCCGTAAGTGGTGCCATACATTTCGTTCAACTCGGCGGTGTGCAGAAGCTGAACCAGTCCACATGCTCCCGGTTTGGCCTGAATATCGCATCGAACCAATTTCAGCGGAGAAATTGACGGATCCGGCGCGTCAGGACGCGGAAACACTCCGCTAAGCGGCTGATTTCCGAGATCAATAATCTCTTTAAAATTTGGATTTCCACAAATTCGACAGTGAGCCCAGGTTTTTAACGGCATAAAAGTAAAAAGTATTCAGTCTGTGAGTTGGTTTTGGCAAATGATTTGCATTAAAATTGAGTCGCCAGATATTCGCGATACCACGCAATCGTTTCATTCAAACCCTCTTCCAACGTGTATTGCGGTTTCCAGTTCAAAACGCGATGCGCCTTTGTCGTGTTGAGATATTGCTCTCGGATTTCGCCGGTGGCGGTGTTTTGCACGTCAGGTTCGAGATGTTTGCAGTTCATCAATTGCTGAATCACTTTGACGAGTTCGAGCACGGTCAGGGGACGTTCGAGACTGAAGTTGAATGCCTGTCCCTGCACTTTTTTGTCCGAGAGACATTCCGCGGCTTTCATATAGCAGCGGCTCACATCTTTGACGTAAATGTAATCGCGCACATATCGGCCGTCGCTCCGGATGATTGGTCGTTGATTGTTCAAAAAACAACGAATCGTGTAAGGCACGATACGGCTCCAGTTCAAATCGCCGCCGCCATAGATATTTCCGCAACGAAGAATCACGGTGGGCAAACCGTACGTATGATGATACGCCTGTGTGATGAGGTCGGCGCAACTTTTCGAGACTTCGTAGGGATGCTTGCCTTGCAGCGGCATTTCTTCGGTGTAAGGCAGGTGTTCGTGCGCCCCATAAGCTTTGTCGCTCGAAGCGATGACGACGCGCTTCACGAGATCGGAATGAATGCGGCACGCTTCGAGCAAATTGTAAGTGCCGCTAACATTCGTTTCAAAGGTCGGCAATGGATAACGATGCGCGACATTCACGATCGGCTGAGCGGCCAGATGAAAAACCGTGTCCGCTTCATTTTCATTCAGTGCGCGTTCGAGACTCGAAAAGTCCTCAACGTTTCCCTGCACGAGCGAAGTCTGCCGGTAATCGCCGGAGCGAAAAAAACCGGATTGTGGATCGGGATCGCGCACGAGCGCAATCACGCGCGCGCCTGACGCGATCAAATCTTTCACGAGCCAATAACCGACCATGCCCGTTGCGCCGGTCACGAACACACGGCGGTCGCGCCAAAAATTATTTTTGGATGATTTCATTTCCAGATTTTCCACGGGGCTTTGCCCGTCTTCCAGACATTGTTGAGGACTTCAAATTCATACGGCGTGTCCATGTGATGCCAATAGCCGTCGTGCTTGTAAATCATGAGTTCGCCGTCCACGGCCATGCGCTGCAACGGCTCGCGTTCAAGAATCAGATTTTCCTGGTCATTCAAGTAGCGGCCAAACATGGATGCATTGAACACAAAAAATCCGCTGTTCAAATAACCGCCGCTGAATGCCGGTTTTTCGTTGAACTTGACGACTTTTTGGCCTTCGATCATCAATTCGCCAAATCGCCCCGGCGGGCGAGCGCCGGTCAACGTCCCGATTTTGCCGTGCGATTTGTGAAATTGAATGAGCGCAGGAATGTCAATGTTTGCGACGCCGTCGCCATAAGTCACACAAAAAATTCCTTCCGGCTCCAGATATTTCCGTGCGCGCCAAAGCCGTGCGCCCGTCATCGTGTCCTCGCCGGTATCCACGCAGGTGATGCGCCACGGTTCGGCGGACTGGCTGTGAAACTTGACGTGGTCAGGCCCGCTGTTACCAAGGTCAACCGTGATGTCGTTCGTCAGCGCGGCGAAGTTGAGGAAAAAATCACGGATGTAATCGCCCTTGTAGCCGAGCAGCAGGACAAAATCATTGAAGCCGTGGGCGCTGTAAATTTTCATGATGTGCCAGAGGATCGGGCGGTTGCCGATCGGCGCCATCGGCTTTGGAATGACGTCGCTGACCTCGCGGAAACGCGTTCCTTTCCCGCCGCAGAAAATTGCCACTTTCATTTCGGACGAAGATAAGAACATCCGGGCCGCGATTCAACAGCTTAAAAACCCCGGCCGCCATCGGGGTTGTTTCCAAATCGCTTGACACAAAACCGAGGCAAGACCAAGGCTTTGCAGCCGCCATCGCCGAATGTCCAGAGGCCGGGGCTTTTTAATAGCATCAATCCTAATTAATCTGGTGATTCTTCGGTTCAAGCTTGCGAGGGTTTCGTGTTTCGGCTTAGAATTTTCATTTATGCGCAAATTAATATTGCGGCTGGCCGGTTCCGAAACGCTTCGCAAAACTGTTAAATTCTTGCGATTGCATTTATTGGCAAACTGGTGGCTTCATTGTTTTCCGGTGGTAAAGGTTCTTCCCGCCAGCGGCATTCGTTATCGCGCCCGCAGGGTGGAAAGTCTTGGCCTTTCTGTGGAGATGTTTGACGTGAGCTATTTGTATTCATTATCGGACCTGCGTTCAAACATCAGCACCTTTGCCGATCTTGGCTGCAATGTGGGCTACTTCACCTGCTGGTTATGCGATCGCCTGAACAGCAGGCAAGTAAAAGGCTTGATGGTTGATGGCAACGCCGAAGCAATCGAAGATGCCCGGTGGCATGTCAAGGTGAACAATCTAAGGGATGTGCACGTGCTGCACGGTCTGGTTGGAGTTGAAAGCAAAAGCGGCCATGCCAACTTTTTTCTGCATGCCTCTAACGTTTGTTCTACTGCGGCTCCATCGGACAAAGAACTGGAAAAAAGCAACACTTGGACGCGCGTCCAGGTTCCGTGTGTCAACCTCGAAGAAAATTGGCAATCGCATTTTGGGAATATGCCATGTGACTTGCTTAAAATGGACATTGAAGGTTCAGAAATGGATTTCTTTCGGAATGAGCCGCTTTTTTTGCAACGCACTAAAGCAATATTGATTGAATGGCACAAATGTCGTGTAACTTTTCCTGAACTCGAGGCTTTATTGTCAGAGCGTGGCTTTATGCTAAAAAAAATTCTTTACGAATGCGACGCGGCTGGAACGGCATTGTTTGTCCGCGCGAATTGAACTTGTTTTCCAAAAGCTGCCCATGACGGCGGAAGATTTTTGCGGACTTCGGATTCCCTCAAATGACTGGAGCAACGTCGTCAATGTAACTGAACGCGCGCGTCTGCTTGCCGTCGCCGAAAATCGTCATCGGCCGGCCCTGCATGATCTGGTTCATGAAAATGCCGATGACGTTGCGGTAGCGGTCGCCGAGTTTCTGATTTTCACCGTAAACATTGTGCGGTCGGAAAATGACATAATTCAGCCCGAACATTTCATGCGCCTCCTTTAAATCGAATTCCACCGCGTATTTGGCGATGCCGTAGGGGTCTTCCGGCTGCGGCACCGCATCTTCCACCATTGGCAATTGGTTGCGGCCATAGACGACGATGGACGAAGTGAACACAAAACATTTCACATTTTGATGTCAAAACTCTTTAGAAATGTCCCTTGGCGGGAGTATGGGCGAGCGGGACGTTGCTATAAATTTTTCCCAATAACGATATGTGGCCGCTGCGACTTTTAAGGTGTAACGCGCAATATCCTCCGGCATGCATGAAGAAAAAGTTCTACAATTGAACGGCCATAAGTAGACGCCGTGTCGTATGCTTGAGACAAAACCATTGTTCCCATGCGCGTGCTGTCTAAAGTAGTGTTTGAGGATTTATTTTTTGTGATCTTCCACAGAACAAGGCAAAAAATTCCTGCGCCTACGATCAGGATCGGAAGCGGAACAAACATTTTACCCTAAAATTCAGTTGCGCCGGTCAAAAATTTAATTACCTGCCCGAAAACTTGGCGAAGATTTGGTTCGCCTCTTCCAAGGTTTCCTTTGAGCCGATGTCGCACCACAGTCCCGGCACACGCCAGGTATAGACTGCCGTGCGCGGGTAAAGCCATTGCACCAGCCGGCCCGGCTGGTCGGGATTGTTGCCCTCGGCGATGTATTGCTTGATGAGCGGAATCGTGCTCTTCGGATAAAAATAAAGCGCGATGCCGGTGAGTGTGCCGGTTGGATTCTTCGGCTTTTCCTCGAAGAAAGTGATGCGGCCGGCGGCGTCGGTGGAGATGGAATTGTATTTTTTGATTTCCTCAAGATTGCCCACGTCGTAAAGCGCAAGCACCGGCGCGTTTTTCTCGCGACAGAATTTCCCGAAACCACCCAGTTTCTCGCTGAACAGATTGTCCCCCGCCACGACGATGAGATCGTCTTCCACGTTTTGCGTTTTGAGGACGTAATGAATGTCGCCGATGGCGCCGAGTTTGTTGATGTCATCGGTGGAGCCGTCGTTGACGACGGTGTATTCAAATTTGGATTTCGTGGCGCGGTAATGGTCCGACCACTTTTGAAAATGGCCGGCGAACTTGGCGTTCGTAACGACGTAAACGCGCTCGATGCCGCTGATGGGCGCGAGGTTGTCGAGCACGTGTTCGATCATCGGCTTGCCCGCGACGGGTAGGAGCGGTTTCGGTTGGGTGCGGGTGAGCGGATACAAGCGCGTGGCGTATCCGGCGGCGAGGATGATGACTTTCACGTTTTATTTTCGAAAAGGCTGGGCGCGGCTTCGCGCGCGAATGTCTGGCAGCGGGCGTAAATTTCCGACGGCGATTCACACTGGAGAGCAAAGTCGGCCAGTGCGTGCGCTTCAGTCAATTTGAGCCGGCGAATCATATATTTGACCTGCGCGACAACCGTCGGGGCGGTGCTCAATTCGTCCACGCCGAGGCCGATCAACAGTGGCGCCAGCACCGGGTCGCCTGCGATTTCGCCGCAGACGTTGGCCTTGATGCCGTGATGGTGGGCGGCATCAACGGTCATCTTGATCAGCCGGACGATGGCCGGGTGCGTTGGCTCGTAAAGGTGCGAAACTTTTTCGTTCGTGCGGTCGGCGGCCAACGTGTATTGGATGAGGTCGTTGCTGCCGATGCTGAAAAACTTTGATTGCGTGGCGAGCGCGTCAGCGATGAGCGCGGCGGATGGAATCTCGATCATCACCCCGATTTCGATTTTGTCGTCGAACGGCACGTTTTCAGCGCGCAATTCGGCCTTGCATTTTTCGACAATGGCGTTGGCTTGCTTCAATTCATCCAGGCCGGAAATCATTGGATACATCATCTTCACATTGCCCTCGGCGCTGGCGCGGAGGATGGCGCGGAGCTGGGCGCGGAACAATTCCGGCTGCGCCAGGCAGAAACGGATGGCCCGCCAGCCGAGAAACGGATTCATCTCCTGCGCCAGTTGCAAGTGCGAGGCAAATTTATCGCCGCCCAGATCGAGCGTGCGGATGATGACCGGTTGCGGTTTCAACGCGGTCGCCGCCTTTCGATAAGCTTGATACTGTTCTTCTTCCGTCGGCAAACGGTCGCGGTTGATGAACAGATATTCCGTGCGGAACAGGCCGACGCCCTCCGCGCCGTTCGCGATCACGGCTTCAATGTCGTTCTGGTCTTCAATGTTGGCGGAGAGATGGATGGGCTTGCCGTCGAGGGTGACGGCGGGTTGGCTCCGGATTTCGCGGAGTTTTTCGTCCAGGGACGCCTTGATTTTCGCCAACTGGCCGTATTCAAACAACGTCTGGTCGGTCGGATTAACAATGATGGTGCCGCTGTAGCCATCGAGCAACGCGTAGTCACCGCTGTCCAGTTCCTGGCTGGCCGTCTGCAGGCCGACAATGGCGGGGATCCCCAGTGACCGTGCCATGATGGCGGTGTGCGAGGTTTTGCCGCCGATGTCCGTGGCAAAGCCCAGCACGAATTGCTTGTTCAATTGCGCGGTGGTGGACGGACTGAGGTCGTGGCTGACGAGGATGCACGGTTCAGTGAGGTGATGCAGGTCCAGGGCGTCCTTCACCTCGAGCAAATTGTCCAGTACCCGGGACGTCAGGTCGCGCATATCGGAGACGCGCTCGCGGAGATATTCATCGTTGGCCGCGAGGAGCGCCTCGGCGTAGCGCTCGGCGACGCTGTGAAAGGCGTATTCGGCGTTGACCTTCTCTTCTTTAATCAGACGGATGACTTCGCCCACCAAGGCATTGTCCTCGAGCATCAGCAAATGCGCTTCGAAAATGTCCGCCTCCTTCGCACCCAGATTTTCCACGACCTTGCGCTGCACCTCCAGAATTTGCTGGCGGGTCTGGACGAGTGCCTTTTCAAAACGGTCGGTTTCCCCGGCCACTTCGCCGGCTGAAATTTCACGCCGGGCGATGATGTGGTGGGTGCGATGAAGCACGAGGATTTTTCCGCGACAAACGCCGTCGGAGACGGCAATGCCCCGAAGAATCTTTTCTCCTTTTTGGAGCCACTCGGCCATACGGGAGAAATAACCGAATTCGTCCGGGTTGAAAAGCAATTACGCAGGAAAAGAGCGGAGTGTTGGAGTTATGGGGTATTGGAGTATTGATTTAACCGCCCCGGCATCCCATCACTCCATCACTCCATTTCCGTCACGCCCGTTCCATGTATTTGCCGGTGCGGGTGTCCACTTTGATTTTCTCACCCGTCTTGATGAACAAGGGCACTTGCACGGTGATGCCCGTTTCGAGTGTCACCGGCTTTTGCACGTTGTTCGACGAATCACCGCGAATACCTTCCGGCGCGTCGGACACTGTCAAGGCCACGCTCGACGGCAATTCGATGGACACGGCTTTTCCCTCGACGAACGTCACGGTCACCGGGCTGTTTTCCACGAGATAATTCTTCGCATCGCCAACCAATTCCGCTGCGAGCGTGACTGTTTCGTAGGTTTCCGAGTCGGTGAAAACGTAGTCCGCGCCGTCCTTGTAACTGAACTCCATTCTGGTGGTGATCATCGGGACCGATTCGATGCGTTCGGTGGAGCTGAACCGCACGTCGGAGGACTTGCCGGAGCGGATGCTGCGGAGTGTCGCCTGCACAAACGCGCGCAGGTTGCCCGGCGTGCGGTGCTGCATGTCCAATACCACGCAAATGTCGCCGTTATAATTGATCGCCATGCCACGGCGCAGGTCGTTTGCTGTTGCCATAAATCAAATAATTAAAATTGAGCCTCTTCCCAAGAGACGGGAGCCGCATAAAATAACTGAAAATCGAGCGAATGCAAGCGCGGTTTTGGGGCAGATTGGTTAAAATAAGTTATTAACAATCGGCATTTATCCAACAACTCCGCCTTGACACCACAAAACTTGGTATGTTACAAACCTGTAACCACAATTAGAAGTGGCCTTATGCGTTGTCCCAAGTGCGGCTGTCAGGAAGACAAAGTCATTGATTCGCGCGCGTCGCGTGAAGGAGCCACAATTCGCCGCCGCCGCGAGTGTTCCAAGTGCAACCATCGTTTCACCACCTACGAGGAGGTCGAACGTGAAGGCTTGTTGGTGCTCAAGCGCGATGGGCGGCATGAGGAATTTACACGCGAAAAACTTTTATCCGGCATCAAAAAAGCCTGTCAGAAGCGCCCCGTCAGTCCGCAAGTCATGGAAGATTTGGTGGACCACATCGTCGCCGCAGTGACCGGCAAATTCGAGGGCGAAGTGCCCGCCGAGTTCATCGGCAAAATGGTTGTGGATGGGCTGCGCGACATTGATAAAGTCGCCTACGTGCGTTTTGCCAGTGTCTATCGCCGGTTTCAGGAAGCCACCGACTTCGTTCACGAAGTCAAAAAACTGGAGGCCAAGCAATGATCGCGCTCCAATCCGATTGCCTGCTCTTCCAACTATCCAGCGGCGAAAGCGTCCCGTGCTCGGTGGAAATGATTTCCGTGGAACTCACCGGCAACGCCGAGGGTTTGCTCGACCCGGAAGTGTTGAGCCACGCCACTGCGTCCGTCTTCCACTATTTCAAAAACGAACTGGAACGCGAAACGGTCACCATTGGCGAATTCGCCGGCGCCTTGGAAAAAGTTCTGCGCAAGCTCGGCTTTGTCTTCCGCGCCGGCGCGCTGGAAAGCCGCTCGCGGGAAATTGTCGAAACCGACCTTTGTCTGTTCGCGCGCGAATCCGCCGACAGTCTCGAACTTTTCTTTTTCCCGCGACTGCGCGACGAACTTCGCGCCCAACTCCGCCAGTCGCCGCGCGTTTTGCGCTTTTGCGGACTGCGCGGCTGCGTCAAGCAGCTCACCGGCGCGCAACGCTGGAGTGTCCGTTGCGAAAAATTGCAGGACCACATCGTCGAATACCTCCGCCGCTGCCTTACTGCCGAAACGGAGCAAGGCGATTGCGCATTGGTGGTGGAATAAACAATTTTCGGAGGGGCGAGCGCCGCGTTGCGGCGTCCGCAATCAGTCAGGCATCAGTCAGGCAAAAGAATTTAATAAACGCGCCCCTCGCCCCGCCAAACGGGGAGAGGGTGGCCGAAGGCCGGGTGAGGGGTTGAAATCTATTCGTGAAAATCCGTGCAATCCGTGTCTAAATTAAAACATGAGTAAAACACTTTTTGAAAAAATCATCGCCCGCGAAATTCCGGCGACCATTATTTACGAAGACGATTTGGTCTTTGCGCTGCGCGACATCAATCCCCAGGCGCCGAAGCATGTTTTGGTCATTCCCAAAAAGGTCATTCCGCGCCTGGCCGAGGCCGGGGCGGAAGACCAGCCGCTGCTCGGTCATCTCCTTCTGAAAGCCGCCGAAATTGCCGGCAAACTGGGGTTGAACGAAGGCGGCTACCGGCTGGTCATCAACAACGGCAAGGATGGCGGTGAGAGCGTGCCGCACCTGCACGTTCACATCCTTGGCGGTCGTCGCATGGCCTGGCCACCGGGGTGATTCGCGCTAAACATAAAGTTTGAGGGGAGCGCAAAATCAATTTTGAAAAGAGATAACCGCAATTGCCATCTAAATTTGAGTCAGCATATGCGCTTGTTAGTTACAAAAGTCGTTTCGATTTCATTACTCGCGTTTTCGGGCTGCTCCCATAGCAAAGAAGGCAGCAATTATACGCATGTCTCATCGGATGACGCTGCGATGGCCGCAGCCATAGCGAAAGCCAAGGCTACGTCTAGTGAATTTATCCAAGCATTTCACGATCAGAAACCTGGCACAAAAGATTTTTATGTTAAGAAGCCGTATCCGACACCCTCTGGCGAGGTAGAGCATCTGTGGATAAAGGTTTTAGAAGAGAACAACGGAGCTTTGAATGGTGTGGTTGCAAACGAGGCAGAAGAAACCCGCGAAGTAAAGATTGGACAAAAGGTTTCCTTGAATATCTCGGAAATCAGCGACTGGAAATTCATCGATGGGAAGAGGCTCGTCGGAGGTTATACGATAAGATATTTCTACGAAAGGATGTCACCTAAAGAGCGAGAAGATTTTTTGAAAGAGGCGGGATTTGACTTATGAGGCTTAACCCTTGATTGGACTGTTTTTTACTTCAATAGTTTCCGCAACACATTGCCCAGCCGTTTGATGCCTTCGCGGATGTCTTTCTCGCTGGCGCTGCCGAAGCTGATGCGCATTTCGTGATTCGGTTTGCGCCGCGCCGGGTCGTCCGCGTAACAAAGTTCGCCCGGCACGTAGAGTACATCGTTTTTCAGCGCGGTTGAGAAAACTTTTGATTTCATGCCCGTTGCCAACCCGCGCGGCAGCCGCGCCCAGAAATAAAGTCCGCCCTCCGGTTCCCACCATTCGACGGCGGACGGAAAATGTTTTTTAATCGCCAGCTTCATCACGCGCGCCTTTTGCGCGTAACGCTTTTGCAGCCGCGCGACATGCCGTCCGTAAATTCCCGATGCCAGGGCGCGGGCGACGAGATGTTGCAGCAGGTTGGACGTGCCGAAATCGTGGTTGCCTTTGATGTGCTTCATTGCCGTGAACAGCGGCTTGGGCAAAATGCCGTAGCCCACGCGCACGCCGGTCGCAAACGGCTTGCTGAAGGTGCCCGCGTAAATCACACGCTCCGCCGCGCCGGGCACGGCCAATGCCGATGGCACATCATTGCCGGCGAAACGCAATCCGCGATACGCCGCATCTTCGAGCAGGTAAATCGGATGCCCGGCCGCGCGCTCGAACTTTTTCAACAGCTTCAGGAGGCCGCACTTTTTCCCGAAGCTGGTCGTGACGCCGGTCGGATTTTGGAAATAGCTGACAAGGTAAAACAATTTGACGCGGCGCAATTCGCCGCTGCGTTTGAGTGATTGCAAAACGCGTTCCAGGTGCGCGAGGTCGAGGCCGTCGCGCTCGAGCCGCACGGCGCGCGCGCGCAGGCCGCGGCTTTGAAGGATGCCCAGAAAAACAAAATAGGTCGGGTCTTCCACCAGCACGCTGTCGCCTTCGTTGCACAACGCCTCGGCGGTCAGGTAAAGCAATTGCTGCGAGCCGCTGGTGATGAGCAGGCGTTCGGGGGAATATATTTTTTCGTCCTCGTCCTTCGTTCTCGTTCTCGTCCTCGATTTGAGTTCGAGGACGAGGGACGAGGACGAGAACGAGGAGGAGACGACGGCTTGAAAATCAAGTTTCCGCAAATGCGCCGCCGTCAGTTTGCGCAGCGCCAGATCACCGGCCGTGATGCCGTATTGCAACGCGGGCTGGCCGGTTTTAGGCGAGCGCAAAACCTGGTTCAACGCGGTGCGCGCTTCGGCAACGGGCAATGCGGTGTTGTCGGTGAAGCCGGCGGCGAGTGAAATCAGTTTGGGCCGTGAAAGTGCCGCATGCATGAGCCACGAGATGGGCGGCTCGGTGGTGCGTCGGCCCATTTTTGACAAAACCTGCGGTTTCATGTGAAAAGGAATGCGATGGTAATAAAAGCCGGCAAACGGAACAACAAAGGAACCAAGAAACGAAGTTGTTGGAATGCATCTTACTTTCCAGACAACTCTCATTAGCCCCCGGCTTCAGCCGGGTGATCCCGGTCGTTGCAATCCTCCACCCGTTTCACCGGGTTCAAGTTGCCGTTTGAAAAAGCCGTTGAAACGGCTCGTTATCCGTTTTCAACCGCCATCACCGGGCTGAAGCCCGGTGCTAATGAGATGCTCCGGCCGTTACTCAAAATTTGGAATGCACCCCAGTTTGAGGGGCATGAATTTTCTTCTTTGCTGCCTGGTTTCTTTGTTGTTCAAACCCGGATCAATGGCGCGTGCCGAAAACGCTGTCGAGGATGACCTGCTTGGTTTTCCAGAGCAGCGCCATGGTCATGGCCAGCGGCAGCAGCGCGAAAAACGTCAGCCCAAAAAAGCTGAAACGATCCAACCAGTAGGAAGAATCGCCGAGCGTCAACTGCAATCGCGGGGAGTGCAGGAAAAAGACGTAGCCCATGCCGAGAAACAAAAGGCCAACGAGCAACCAGCGGTTGAGGGTGGTGAACAGGCGCGTTTCATGGCGGAGCGTCTCGTCCGGCAGCATCGCGCCGAGTTGTTTGAGGACAACGTTCAAATTGAACAAGAAAAGCAGCGCCGACAGAACGAGCACAATAACCGCCGCATTGAAAAAAGGTTGTTCCGGCATTTTATCTTGCCAGTAAAGAAACGGGCAAAGGCCGAAATTGACGAGGCCGGGGAGTTTCGCGCGATCGAGGGCGTTGCGCCAGGGGCGTTCCTGTTTTTGGAAATCGCTCATTTGCCAGAGGCCGTAGAGCAACAAACCGGTGCCGGCCAGCACGGGAACAATGCCCAGCGGCCTGAGCCAGTCGGCGCGCGCCGTTTCCGCGCAAATGACCAGCGACGCCGGCAATCCCCAAAACAAAGCGGAAAGCCCGCGCGCCAGCCGTCCGAGCGAGCGAAGCAGTTCGGCTTCGTTTCGGGTCTCGGTTCCTGGATTTCGGGTCTCGGTCAAATGGGTCTCGGGTTTGACATTCCGACAATTTTCTCCGCCGCCTTAAAACGACAAATAGGTGTAAGCCTTCAAGCCGCGCTCGTAATCGTCGAGCAGGCGCATGGCTTCGGACGGTTTCATGCGGTCGGATTTGATGGCCTCGTCAATTTGCGCCTTCATTTGCCGCTTCAATTCGTTTTCGTCATATTGCACCGCTGCGAGTGATTGGATGATGGTGTTGCCTTCGATGATTTCCTCGATGTAATAGCCGGTCGGTTCGTCGGGCTCGAGAAAAACGTGGACCTCGTTAACGCGGCCAAACAAGTTGTGCAGGTCGCCCATGATATCCTGATACGCGCCCATCAGGAAAAAGCCGATGTAATACGGCTCAGGCAAACCGTTGCCATTGGTGTTGAGTTTGTGCAGCGGCAGCGTGTCGCGCACGTCGCGCAAGTCAATGAACTTGCTGACCTGTCCGTCGGAATCGCAGGTGATGTCCACGAGCGTGCCTTCGCGCGTGGGACGCTCGTTCAGGCGGGCAATCGGCATGATGGGAAACAACTGGTCGAGCGCCCAGTGGTCGAGCAGCGATTGAAAAACGGAGAAATTGCAGAGGTATTGATCGCTGAGGCTGTCCTCGAGCTTGCGGATTTCCTCCGGCACGTAGGCGTGGCCCTTGTAGTGTTCGACCACGGCGCGACCGATCTGCCAGTAAAGATCCTCAATCTTCGCCTTGTCGGGCAAATCCAGCACGCCAAGCGTGAACATGTGCTGCGCGTCCTCGCGGCGTTCGAGCGCGTCGTGATAAGCCTCGAGCTTGTTGAGTTTGGCGAGGTTTTTCCTGATGTCGAGCAACTCATTGACGAGCGGATGTTCATGGTCGCCGAATTTCAAAAATTCGCCGGGCCGGATTTTTTCAATCGCGCCGAACACCTCGACAATCAGCACGCTGTGATGCGCGACGATGGCGCGGCCGCTTTCACTGACGATGTCCGGGTGCGGCACGTTTTCGGCGTTGCAAACGTCGCCGATGTAATAAACCACGTCGTTGGTGTATTCTTGCAGCGTGTAATTCGTCGAGCTGTCAAACGCGGACCGGCTGCCGTCGTAATCCACGCCCAGCCCGCCGCCGACGTCGAGGTATGAAATCGGGAAGCCCATCTTGTGCAGTTTTGCGTAAAGCCGCGCGGCCTCCTGCACCGCCTTTTTCACCGTGAGAATGTCCGGCACCTGCGAACCGATGTGAAAATGCAGCAGCTTGAAACAGTGCCCCAGATTTTCCGCCTTCAACATTTCCGTTGCTTCCAAAAGTTCTGCCGTGCTCAGGCCAAACTTCGCGTTTTCACCGCCGCTGCCAGCCCAGCGCCCCGCGCCCTTGCTCAACAACCGCGTGCGGATGCCAATGAGCGGTTCAACGCCAACCTGTTTGGAAATTGAAATGATTTGCCGCAACTCCTCCAGTTTTTCAACGACCATGATGACCATTTTGCCCAGCTTGATGCCGAGCAGGGCCATCCGGATGAACTCCGCGTCCTTGTAACCATTGCAAATGATGAGGCTGCCCATCTGGTTTTGCAGCGCCAGCCCGGCGAACAACTCCGGTTTGCTGCCCACTTCGAGGCCGAAATCAAACGGCTTGCCCGCGTCGAGAATTTCCTCCACCACCTCGCGGAGCTGGTTGACCTTGATCGGAAACACGCCGCGATACCGGCCCTGGTAATTGTATTCGGTGATGGCATCGCGGAAGCACTGGTTGATCGCTTCGACGCGATGCCGCAAAATGTCCTGAAACCGGATGAGCAGCGGAAACTTCAGCCCGCGCGACTTGGCTTCCTCGGCCACGTCCGTCAAATCCACCGTCGCGCCCGCGTCCTGCAGCGGCCGTGCCACAACGTGTCCGGCGTCGTTGATGTCGAAATACTTCGCGCCCCAGCGCTGGATGTTGTAAAGCGTGCGCGCCGCTTCGATATCCCACGGCTGCGCCGCGTCATTTGGATTACTCATCTCAGTGAATTCAAACCGAACGAACTATAAAATCCTCTGCGCAGAAAGCAACAAGCGGAATGAAAATTTTTTGCGCCGAAAGAATCGCATTTAAAAAATTTACCAGTCCACGATGCAGGGTTGCCGGGTGAACTGTGAGCTTTGGGCGGTGTACTGGTGGAACTCCACATCCGTTCCGTCGGGGTCCTGGCACCAGAATTGCCAGGTCTGGTCGCAGCCCATCTTTTGGGGTTTCACGGCCACGCCGCGCTGGATCAAGGCGTCTCGCATCGCGTCAATGTCATCCACTTCCAGGCAGAGATGATGGATCCGCTGGTGGCCGGCGGTTTCCGCCGGGCCGGCCTTGAAGATTTCAATGAAATGATGCGGGTCGATCTGGAGATAAAATCCAAACAGCTCGCCGTCCTTGAAGAAATCAAAATGCCGGTGCAAACCCAGCGCCCCGCAATAGAAATCTAGGCTGCGGTTCAAATCCTTTGAAAAAATGCATACATGAGCCAGGGTCTTGATCATAAATTCGTTCTTGAAACGAACGCACTATAAAATCCTTGGCGCAGAAAGCAACCAGCGGAATGAAAAATTTCTTCGCAACGTGTGAACAACTCTTCAAGAAATTCCACCGCCGGTTTGCCGGACAACTCCTTGATTTCCTCCGCCAGCCGTTCCGCCTGCTTCTCCAATTCGGCGCTTTCCTGGTCGAGCCGCCTGGCCCGTTCCGAAGCCAGGTCATCCAGCACACCGGATTTTTGCCCGCTCAACTGGCAAAGCTCGTAATCAGGGCTTTCGCGCAACTGGTTCGGTGATTCGAACCGCCGCGAAGCCTGCCTGCGTTTTGCTTTCTTCTGCATTCCCGTCTATCAATTCACTTCACACGAGGTGTATCTGTTTCGTCAATTCAGGGGAAAAGCCAGGCCCGATGACAGAGCCCTGCACAATTGAAACCTGCCGATCCGCCGCCGCCGCAAGGATTCCTTCATGGTTTGAATTTATCCGGCGTCCGCGCCTGTTTGGCCTGCCTTTGTCAGACGGGTTTTGCGGGTGTATGGTTCCGGCATGAAAAGCTGCCATGCCTCCGCGCCGGTCCCGCCGGAGCAGCTTAAGCCCGTCCTGCAAGAGAAAATCGAGCGGATGAACGGTGAGCAGTTCGCGTTGCCCGACCGCGTGTTGCTGCAACTTGAAGCCGAGCAGGCTGCCGACCGCTTGAGCGGGGCTTTCGACGCGGGGACCAGGCGCAGGGCAAATTGCGGCGCGTGGCGGAACTGGTGCGGCAGTTCCGGGCTGAACACCGTTACGCATGACGTTCTGCCTCGACACCAACGTCTTTCTCCAAATCTTCGGGCGGAAGCAGCCCTATCATCAAATCCTCCGCGCGTTGCTGGATGGCCGGCTCACGCTGGCGAAAGGTCGCCACATTGCTGGCATTGCCTGACCAGATCCACTCCAATATCCGACAGGCCAGACCGCAATAGGCACGCGATTTTTGCAATCATTCTGCTTACCGATGTTATGTCCCACGTGGGACAAAGTTTTGTAACAGCACAGTTCAGTTACGGTCGCCATTTACCGACCGCTTGCGCCAGTAATTCACAATCGCCGAGCCGGAGACGTTCATTCACGGGCTGAAAATTGCCGCGGCCAGTCCCATCGTGCCCAGCTTGCCCATCGCGCCGGAAGAATTCATCCGGGTGCATCTCGGCAGCGAGTGACGCCAGATTCGGAATTCAACCCGTGGTTTGAAAATTTTCAGGACGTTTCCCGCTTTGCAGTCCCCAAAAAATTTGTTTTCATCGCGCCATGCCGAAAACCCTGCTTACCACCATCGTCAAGCATTGCAATACTTTGCTACGCACCAACGCAATCGGCGACTACGACGGCGCGGTCAACGGCCTGCAAGCCGGGAATTCCGGCGCTGTCACGCGCATTGCGGCGGCGGTGGACGCCAGCCTCGCCACCGTGAAACTTGCCATCGCCGCCAAAGCGGATTTGCTGATTGTGCATCACGGACTGTTCTGGTCGCCAGCGCATCCGTGGACCGGCAAAAAATACGAACTGCTCCGGCTGCTGATGGAAAACAACCTGGCGGTTTACAGTTCGCACCTGCCGCTCGACGCGCATCCCCGGCTCGGCAACAACGCGCAACTCTGCGCCGCGCTCGGCTTGAAAAATCTGCGACCGTTTTTTGTCACCCACGGCCAGCCCATTGGTTTTCAATCGCGCACCAAAATCTCCCGCGCAAAACTCGCCGCGAAGCTGGCACGCGCAACCGGCGCCAAACCGCGAATCATTCCGGGTGGCGGTGAAATTTGTCAGCGCATCGGGCTCGTGACGGGTGGCGCGGGCGGCGATTTGAAACTGGCGGTGGATGAAGGCGTGGACACGTTCATTACCGGCGAAGGTCCGCATTGGACTTACGCGCTGGCCGAGGAATTGGGCATCAACGTCTTTTACGGCGGCCACTATGCGACAGAAACGTTCGGCGTAAGGGCGCTGGCGGCGGAGCTTTCCAAGAAGTTCAAGCTGCCGTGGGAATTCCTCGATCACCCGACCGGCCTTTGAGTTTTTATTTTGCGGCCTTGGAAAATTTTTTGTGGGCGGCGCAGCCGTCCAGAAAACCGCGCAAGTCGGAGCCGAACGATTTTGCCAACTCTGTTTTTCCAGTCAGTCTGTATTGGGCGCTTTTGATGATGAGTTGGAGCAAGCGGCCATAAAACATGAAAAACATCGGCGGGTCTTTTCTGAATTCACGCATCATGGCCGCGCCTGCGAAGCTGTAAACGTAGCGCGTTTTATAGACTTCATCCGCGCCGGTTTCGCGAAGGTTGCGAACGGCGGAGGAGGCTTCGGCATCCGACGTAAGGCGATGTTTGTGCCGCACGACCGCTGCGGGTTCGTAAATGATGGAGTGGCCGGATTTCAAGACGCGATAAAGCATTTCCAGATCGTCGCAGCCTTTGAACGGCGCGCCGGCGCCAAAACGCACGTCGCTGCCGCCGGTCTTTTCAAAAAACTCGCGGCGGAATGAAAGGCTGCTGCCGTGGCCGATGCCAAAGGGGGCGGGCGCGCGGGATTTCATGTGCTTGGCAAAAACCTTGCCGATGTTCGTCAGAAGAAATCCGATGCCGCCGCGAACATCTTCCGGCGTGAAAGAGCGTTTTTCGTCGCCCAAATCCTGTCCGGCAACTTCTTCAAACAGGTTGGAAGCGCCGCCAGTGTTGTGCTGGATGACCCTGCCGGTACAGGCCCAGACGGCCGGGTCGGAATAATTTTTTATTTTCTGCGCCAGCCAGTCTTTTGCGGGAATGCAGTCATCGTCGGTGAAGGCGATGATTTCACCGGCGGCGGCGGCAATCCCCGTGTTTCGGGCGAGCGACAATCCAAGCCTCGGTTCGGAGAGGTATTTTGCCCTGAATTGAGCGGCGAGTTCCGCCGTCTTTTCCTTGTCCGCGCCGATGCTGCTGTCAACGATCAGGATTTCAAAACCCCCACCATCCAGCCGGGAAAGCGCTTCAAGGGTTTCCGAGATGGAACTGGCGCGGTTGCGAGTACAGACGATGACGGAGGCGCGCATCTCTAATAGCCATAAATCGCAAAGCGGAGAAGCTTCTGGAGCCGGCTGCCCAGCCACTTGTCATAAATGCGATAGCTCAAGGGTTCTCTGGGAATCTTTGGTGCATGTTTGGGTTCGTTGGTGACAACGAGATGGAAGCCGGGGCGGCAAGTGTCTTTCGGGCCGCGTAAAAATTGTGTGTTGAAGTAATGCACATACTCATCAACACAGCGCACGCCGAGGCCTTCAAATTTTTCAACCCACCAAGTCTTGGGCTTGACGGTTTGGTGAAGATTCACGCCTTTGTGGAAGTCGTCACACAAAGCAATGCTCATGATCCACAATCCGCCGGGCCGCAGATGTTTTTTAACATTTTCAACCACTCCGGCGATGTCGCGTTCGTGGATGTGTTCCATGACTTCCCAGGTGGTGATGACATCAAACTGGAGCCGTTGTTCGCCCGCCGGAAATTCACCCAACACCTCAAAAGGCGCGGTGATGTCGGCAGTGAAGAGATGTTCCGGGATGGTGCGCCATTCGGCGCGTCGCAATTTCTTGGAATAGTCGCTGCCTTCGATGCCCACTGCCATGTTGCCCTCGTCAAGACAGCTTTTCACGAACCCGCCGCCCGAGCAGCCCAGATCCAGCACCCATAGCGAAGCATCTATGCCGAAGAGTTCGGAAAGTTTTTTATTAAAGCGCCGATGGGTGCTGTTGTCGCGCCGGGTGCCGAAAGGGACAAGGTGGTCGGGCGATTCGCAGGCGATTTCGCGTGTGGCACGCACAATGAGGCGGCGAAGTTGCAGTGCGTTTTGCTCAATTTCGGGCATAGGTCAGTAAATCATCACCAACCCGGGATTGGCAGGGCATCATTGAATTCCCCACACCAAATCGCGGGTTTTATGGCCACAGTTGATAACACGGATTCGGAACAGTGGCAAGGTTTGGCCGCGAGGAAACACCTTGTGTCAAATTGGTGGAAAATCTCTGTCTGAACTTCATTTCGCGGCCAATCCCGATGCCCGCTGGGGCAACGGGCTCGATCTCGAACCGGGAACCGCCGTCAAATCATTCAATGGCTTGCCAGCCGCACTTCAGCGCAAGACGACTTGCGCTTGCCATCGGACTCCCGGCCAGTGTCGTAGCCGGTGTGGCCCAAAACGCTTGCAAAATTTATCGCCGGGTGGGCACCACCCGTTTCCCCGCTGAGAAAAGATACCCGACCAAGCAAAGACCAACCACAATTGCTGTCAGCGTAATATAAAAGGGGCCGTTTGGCAGGCTGAATTTGAATTCCACTGTGTGCTGGCCGGGCGTCAGATAAACCCCGCGCATGATGAAATTGCAGCGCAACAGTTCCGCCGGCTTGCCATCCACCAGCACGCGCCAGTGCGGATCGAACTTGTCATTAAGCAGCAGTACCGAGGGGGTGGCGGTTTCTGCATCGAACATGATATCCTTCGGCGCGTAACAGTATCCAGATTGTTTCCATAAACCATTTCTCTTCCCCTTGAACACGGGGTCGTCCGGCACGTAACGTTTGAAATCAACCGTGCTGGAATTTTGGTTTGTCGCGTTCGCAGCCGGCGCGCCCGGCAGCGGCGTCGAAACCAAGACCGTTTGCCACGGATCGAAATTTGTGCTCGCCAGTGTTTTGAGCGTGGCGTCGTCATTGGTGTTGACCTGCCAATTGGAATAAAGTTTGGCGCGAGGCAACGCACCAGTGAACTCAAAGAGGGCGCAACCTCCGTTTTCGCTGCCGACGGCGGTCAACTGCTCCAATTGTGTCGGCTGGTCAAGGCCGGGCTTGGGCATCACGTCAAAACGTTGAACGATGCGGAAACGGTGTTGCGCCGGGTCGAGTCGCTCGTTGAAAGAATCCAGATAATCCGCGTATCCGAGCAGGTAACGGGTATTGGTCAATTCCCAACGCCGGGCCACGAGATAAGCCTCGTCTTCAGAATGGGGTCTCAGAGTCATCTCATAAGCCTCTAAATTCGCCGGCATGCGCGGCATTTGAATTATATCAAGCGACTGGATGTTATAATAAGGGAAAAGGTGTTGTGCCCATTCAATGCGGTAAAGATCGACAAACGAGCTGTCCAGAAAAGGCAAACGCGTGGGGGCAGGGTATGGCAAACCAATAACGCGGGATTCGTAGGGTTTGGCGCGCAGAAAATCAACAATGGGGTTGAGCGAGCCGATCTCGTACTTTTGTTTGTAATCCCAGTGGATGATGTAGGGCAGGTTCGCCCGGCCCAAATCCATGACCAAAAATGCGCCGAGCAACAGGCCGCCCCATTGGGCGCGCGGGCCGGCAAAATAACCGGCGATAGCCAGCGTGAGCAATGCGATGGCGCTGGCGAAAAGCAGGAGGAACCAGCCTGCCTGACCGATGCTAAACGTAGCGATTTCCCGCGCAAAATTTTCGTCGGGAAAACCCACTTTCTGGAGGTAACGCACAAAGCTTGGTTTCTGTGCGGCGTAAAACAGCCAGCCTAAAACGCTCGCGCCAAGAATTCCTACGCTGGCAAGTGTCCATTCCCGGTCGAAACCACTGGCCTTGGCCCACCAGTTTTTCAGTTGTGTAGTGAGGCCGGAGGATTTTGCCGCAGCATGCTCATCAAGATGACGACGGCTCAACGCTTGGATGCCGTAACCGAACAAAATCACCAGTGCCATGCAGAAAAGGACGATGAATTTTACCGGGTTACGGACGGTGGAGGAATATGGCAGGGCGTAAATGGTGTTTTTGAAAAAATTAAACGGTGTGAATCTTCCCCAGGCTAATACCAAAGAAACGAACATCACCGTCGTCCAAAACCAGATGATTCTTTTTTGCGGGTCCGTGAAGGGCGAATCTTTACGGCGGAAAGATTGAGCGATGGCCCAAACGGCGACCAATCCGACGAGAATTCCGCAGTAATCCCCGCCGCCAGTCTGGCGCATCCAATTAGGATCGGGTGGCGAGCCTTGACCACCACTGTCAAAGAAACGGTCATTCGCCGGGTCGCGCCCCATGCCGCCCCAATAAACCCCGCCGCGATAAGCATCCTGCAACGCAGGCATCATATTGTTAGGGGTGTCCATCTTGTAGCCAAACAGGCCGGGAACGATCAGGCCGAGTGTTTCCTTTTTTGGCAGGCTCCATTGCGAGGCACGATCCCATTGGGCGGCCTTGGTCTCCGCATCCTGGCCGGTTCCGGCGATGCCTTGAATCTGTGACTCTACAAGTGACGTGACCGTCTGGAAGGCCATGAAACCAGCAAAGATGGCCACCAGCACTACGCTTCCCGCACTGCGCACGATCCGGACAAAAATGTTTCCTCCCGTGTCGTTGAGCGATTTAAAAAACACGAAAGCCGCAATGAACACGCTGTAAAGTCCGCCGACGTCCGCTGCTTCTATAACGTTGATGCCCACGCATAATCCAGCCAGCGCGAGTCGCGTCCAGCGGATGAGCCTCGGAGTTTCTGTGTTATTTGCGATAACCAAGGCCAGCGCAAAAAAATTCATGCCCAAGGCGATTTCGCCGGAGGCCACGCCCCAGCAGGCATTGCCGAAGTAAGCGGAATTTAACGTGGCGGCCAACGCGCCCAGCGCGGCGGCCAGCGGTGAAAACTTGAGGGCGCGAAAGAATGTCCACGCGCCCAGTCCGACGATGAACAAGGCCACGGGCGCGAGAAATTTTGCGTAGCCCACCGGCCCCAGCAGCCACATCAAAGCCGTAGTGATGGAGGGCGAAAATGTCCCACCGTTGAAACCAATGGTGTTCAAATCATTCCACATGCCGAACAGGGCTGACGGCAGCTTCGGAAATGCTGCATTTTGCTGTCCCAGCGGCCCGTCGTTGGAGAAATGCACGTAGCCGGGCAAAAAGCTTTTGCAAAAGAGCGCGGCCAAAATGACCGCCAGTAAAACCGGCGCGGCGGAAAATTTCCAGGGCTTGGGCGCGGCTTTTGGTTTGATAACTTTCATAAAATTCGGTCGGCTAAAAAACGGAACAGACATTCTCGGTCGTGGCAGGTTGAGTGTCAAGACGGTGGGCGGTTCAAAAAAACTCGCCGCAAGTGGGCTTCGCGGCTAAATTCGTCGCATGAGTTCACAGGTTCTGGTCACCGGCGCGGCGGGCTTTATTGGTTCGCACGTCTGCAAGCATTTGCTCAAAGCGGGACACCAAGTGATTGGCTTGGACGATTTGAGCGGCGGCTTTCGCGATTACGTTCCCGCTGGCGTGAAATTTGTCAGAGGTTCGATCACGGATGTCGCGCTCGTGCAAAAGCTCCATGCTGGACACAAGTTTGAACACGTCTTCCATCTGGCCGCCTACGCTGCCGAAGGCTTGAGTCATTTCATCAAACATTTCAATTACACCAACAACCTGCTGGGCAGCGTCAACCTCATCAACGCCGCCGTAAATCACAACGTCAAGTGTTTCGTGTTCGCCTCATCCATCGCGGTTTACGGCCGAAACCAGGTGCCCATGACCGAGGAGGCCGTGCCGCAGCCCGAAGACCCTTATGGCATCGCCAAATACGCGGTGGAACTTGATTTGAAAGAGGCGCACGAAATGTTCGGGCTGAATTATATCGTCTTTCGCCCGCACAATGTCTATGGCGAAAACCAAAATCTCGGCGATCGTTACCGCAACGTCATCGGCATTTTCATGAACCAAATCATGCAGGGACAACCGATGACGATTTTCGGCGACGGCAGGCAGACGCGCGCATTCAGTTACATTGATGACGTTGCTCCCGTCATCGCCGCGAGCAGCGCGCGACCGAAAAGTTACAATCAGGTCTTCAACGTCGGCGCGGACAAACCTTATTCGGTGAACGAACTCGCCACTGTCGTTGCCCGGGCGATGGGCGCAAAATCGCAGATCAAACATCTCGACGCGCGCAACGAAGTCGTTCATGCCTATTCCGCGCACGAAAAAGTGCGGAACCATTTCGGCGACCTGATAAAAAATGTTTCGCTCGAAGAAGGCGTCAGGCGCATGGCCGCGTGGGCAAAAAAAGCGGGCGCCCGGCAGGGCAAACCGTTTGAAGGAATCGAAGTCCGCAAAAATCTTCCCCAATCCTGGGCGGCGCTCGAAAAGATTGATTGAAAGATGTGACGGAACGATCTTATTTCGTGCTGCGGTGAAACGGGAAATTAATGACTGTCGATTCCGTCAAGCAGCCCCATCCGCTGGGGACTCCTTGAATGGCGGGGGCAATGGCTCTCCGTGATTTTCTTCCAGACAAATTGCCCGGATTTCCCGGTTGAAAGACAAAAACCGCGAAGCCAGGCGCGCAAAGAAGATCCCTGTCTGACTTTCACAAGATGCCCTGACTCGACTTGCTTACTTCGCCGCTATAACGACGTAATTCTTTTTGCCTTTCCTTAGCACTATGTATTTCTCGAAGAACTTAAAATCTTGCGACATGATTGTCCGATTCACATTTGACTCGCACATGTCATTGATCTTTATTCCCCTGCCTTGGATGTCCTTTCTAGCTTGGCTTTTCGAAGTCGCTAAACCTGACTCGACAAGAAGGTCAACCAACGGGAGGCCCGCACCACTCAATCTTGATTTTTCAATTTCCTTTGTTGGCACCTCTCCCATGATTTCATTAAAAGTGCTTTCTGAAACGCCGTAAATGTCGCCTCCGAATAAGACTTCGCTGGCGCGGATGGCTTCCGTTGTGGCGTTCGGGCCATGAATCAAATCGGTCGCCGCTTTGGCCAAAGCCCGGTGCGCTTCGCGGGCGCCAGGGTTTTCGGTGTGTTTTTTCTCCAGCGCTTCAATTTCCTCCTTCGACAAAAACGTGAAGAATTTTAAATAACGGATGGCATCCCGGTCGTCGGTGTTGATCCAAAACTGGTAGAAGCGATAGACGCTCGTGCGCTTCGGGTCGAGCCAGATGGCCCCAGCTTCGGTTTTGCCGAACTTTGAGCCGTCGGCGTTGGTAATCAGCGGCAGGGTCAGGCCGTAAACCGTTTTACCAAGTTTCTTGCGCGTAAGTTCGATGCCGGCGGTGATGTTGCCCCACTGGTCGCTGCCGCCAATTTGCAGTTCGCAATTGGCGTCGCGGCACAGAACCATGAAATCAAACGCCTGGAGCAGCATGTAGCTGAATTCGGTGTAGCTGATGCCCACCTCGCGGTCTTCCATCCGGGCGCGGACGCTTTCCTTGGCCACCATCTGGTTGACGGAAAAATGCTTGCCGATATCGCGCAGGAAATCGAGAAATGAAACGTCCTTCGTCCAGAAGGCGTTGTCCACCAGCCGCGCCGGATTTTGGGGGGTTTCAAAATCCAAAAGCTTCGCGAGCTGAATTTTCACACTGGCGATGTTGCGTTCCAGAATTTCTTTCGTGAGCAACTGGCGCTCGCTGGTCTTGCCGCTGGGGTCGCCCACCATGCCGGTGGCGCCACCGGCGACGGCGATGGGATGATGCCCGAGCAATTGAAACCGGCGCAGCGCGAGCAACGGCACGAGATTGCCCACGTGCAGGCTGTCGGCGGTCGGGTCAAAACCGCAGTAAAGTGTGATGGGCGCGGCGAGACGTTTGGCCAGTTCCGCCGCGTCGGTGCAATCCGCCACCAGACCGCGCCATTTGAGTTCTTCCAGGATGCTCACGCACCAAGCCTAATTCGCTAGCCGCCGATTGCCAACACCGACTTTCGTCGCGTGCTCGCCGGTTTTCCATTTTCGAGGACGAGGACGAGAACGAGAACGAGGAGGATTTCAAGCATTGCGCACTTTGGGCTTTAGACTTTGGGCTTTGGACTTTAGTCTCCCGCGCGATGTCGCAAATGCTCAAGTCGTCCGGCGCGATGGCCGCCGCCACGCTCGTCAGCCGCCTGCTCGGCATGGTGCGCGAGATGGTTTATGCGAATTTCATGGGTGACACCCGGGTGGCGGGTGCGTTCAAACTCGCGTTTCTCATCCCGAATTTGTTCCGCCGGCTGCTGGGCGAAGGCGCGCTGACGGCGGCGTTCGTCCCCATTTTCAAGGTAAAGGAGAAGACGCACGGCGAAATCGAGATGTGGCGCGCGGCCAACGCCGTGATTTCCGGCCTCGTCGTCGCGGCGGCGGCGCTCATCGGCGTGGTCATGCTCGGCCTCTCGATTGCGCTGGCCGTTCATCAATTCAGCGAAAACACCGAACTCATGCTGCGGCTTTTGCGCGTGATGTTTCCCTACATGCTGCTCGTGTGCCTGGCGGCGGCGTTCATGGGCATGCTCAACACGCGCGGCCATTTTTTCATTCCGGCCATGGGCGCCACCATGCTCAACGTTGTAATGATTGCGTCCGTGCTCTGGCTCGCGCCCAGGATGGGACACGCGTTGCACGAACAAATTTTCGCGCTGGCCATCGGGGTGCTGGCGGCGGGCGTGGCGCAGGCGGCCTTTCAACTGCCGACGCTCTGGCACGACGGCTTTCGTTACCAGTGGGTTTCGCCGTGGCAAAATGAAACCGTCCGGCTTGTGGTGACGCGAATGATTCCTGGCGCCATCGGCGTCGCCGCTTTCCAAATCAACGTGCTGCTGACGCAGACCATCGCCTTTTGTGTCAACCCGCAAATCAACGCCTCGTTCGATTACGCCGTGCGCCTGATGGAGCTGCCGCAGGGCATGTTCGGCATTTCGCTGGCAACGTATCTGCTGACAACGCTTTCGGGGCTGGCGGCGGAAAAAAATTATTCCGAATTTCGCGGCACGCTCCGGCAGGGTATCGGCACACTGCTGTTTGCGAATGTGATTGCGGCCATCCTGCTGGTCGTGCTGGCCGAACCGATCATCCGGCTGCTGTTTGAACACGGCAAATTCACCGCCGACTCCACCGGTCGCGCGACGCTGGCGCTCATGTGCCTGGCGCCGGGGCTGGTCGCGTTTTCAACCGTCAACATCCTGGCGCGGGCATTTTTCGCGCTGGGCGACACCAAAACACCGATGAAAATCAGCATTGTCTGCCTCACGGTGAATCTGGTTTTGTCGGTTCTGCTGGTTGTGCCGTTGCGGCAGGGCGGACTCGGCATTGCAAACACCATCACCTCGGTTTGCAACGCCGGCCTGTTGTTTTATGCACTGCGGAAAAAGCTGGGGAAACTGGAAATGGAACCGCTGCGCGCCACCTTTCTGCCACTGGCCATCGCCGGCATTCTGGCCGGGCTGGTGGCATGGTCGGGCTGGTGGTCATGGGAAAATTATCTCGGCCACAAGACCATCGCATTGAAGATTGGCGCGGTGTTCGTACCGGCGATTTTGGCAGGATTGATTTATGGAATCGTCGCGCTGGCTTTCAAAATTCCGGCGGCAAAGGAAATGGCGGAATTCGCACTGGCACGATTCAAGCGGTAGGGTGCGCAGTCCCCTGCGCGCCGTGAGTGGCCGGCGCTGGAACGGCGGCGCGCAACGGAGTGCGCGCCCTACCCGGTGATTGGGACAATGGCCGTCCAGCAATTTTGCCCGAACCTGGATTTGAGTTTTTCCACCAGCGATTCGGCGGCGGCCCGGTTTTCGGCTATGGCAAACGTTGTTGAGCCGCTGCCGGACATGAGCGCGGCCAGTGCGCCATTCGCGCGCAGAAATTCCTGGAACAGGGCGAGCACGGGATATTTTTCCAGCGCCGGGGCTTCCAGCGAATTGTAAAATTCAGCGCTCGCAGCGCGCCAATCGCCGGTTTGAAGTTTTGAAATCAGTTTTTGCGCGCGGCCCGGCCGGCCGTTCAATGCCTCCGGAAAACGGGCGAGATTCTGATAAGCCCACGGCGTTGAAATGCCAAAACCGGGATGAATCAACAGGAACGCCTTGTCGCGCAACGCGGAAAAAAAATCGAACGGTTGGATTTTTTCGCCGCGACCGGTGACGAGCGCGGGCTGGTTTTGGAGGAAAAACGGCACGTCCGAGCCGAGCGCCGCGGCCAGTTCGCCGAGCTTCGCGGCTGAAAGCGGCTGGCCGAAAAGTTCGTTCAACGCGAGCAGTGTCGTCGCAGCATTGCCGCTGCCCCCGCCCAAACCGGCGGCCAGCGGAATTTTTTTCTCCAAATGAATGCGCACCCCGTCGCTGATTTTTGCGGTTTGCAAAAACCCGGTGGCTGCGCGATGAACCAGATTGCGCGAATCCACCGGCAAGGCTGCGGCGCTGCACGAAAGTTCGACCGCGCCGCCGCGCCGTTCAAACGTCAGCCGGTCGCAAAGGTTGACCGGCTGCATGACGGTTTCGAGTTCGTGAAATCCATCAGGCCGTTTGCCGAGGATGTTCAGCAGCAGGTTGACTTTGCCGGGCGAATTTTTTTCGAGCGGCCTGGCCTTCACAAAAACAAAACGCGCCAACGGAAAATGGTTGGCGCGTGGATGAAAATGAAATCGGTCACGGTCAATTGTCGTACACGCGGAACCGGTTGCCGGGAACGTACGGCGCAATGGCGCCGCCGCTGAAACCGGTGTAGGTGTCCGTATCGAACGTCGAGCCCGAAATCAGGCCCGGCTTGTAGCTTTCAGGATAAACGGGGCCGGGACTCAGGTAACTGGTCCAGATCGGATGATACGGCGGGATGGGCGCGGTGACGATTTCATAAAGGCCCAGGCCCGTGCGCGCCAGTGTGCGATTCAAGCCGCTAACAGCACCGGCGGTGTAGCCGGCGCTGGGCGATTCAAAAACGGCCGTTTGCTCGATGGAGCGGCGCATTTCGCCCAGGCGGGTAATTTCAAGAGTGTTACTCACGCCGCGACCGAGTTTTTGTTCCGGCCCGGCGCAGCCGGATGTGAACAAAACGGCCAAGCCGGCCAAAGCGAGAAGGGGCATCACGTTTCGCATAAGTTTTTTTAAGTTGACGAGTTGACTTGAGCTTACGCCGAAATCGCCGGATGTAAAGCGCGTTATTTTATAATTCGCGCGCGGCGCGTTTTTTATCCCGCCGGTTCCAATACCACGCAATCCAGACGGTGATTTCGTAGAGGACCTGCAGCGGCACGAACATGACGATTTGCGTTATCGGTTCCGGAGTGGTCAGCACCGCGCCAAGGATCAGATTAATAACGATCACATAACGGCGCGCCTTGGAGAGCGTACGATAATCGAGAATGCCGATTTTCACGAGCGTCAGAATCACCACCGGCAGCTCAAAGCCCAGCCCCATGCCCAGCAGGAACTTGCAGACGAAACTGATGTAGTCCTCCGCCCGCCACTGAAAGGCGCCGAAACCGAGCCAGTGGGAATACATCTGCGCCGCGGCCAGCGCCAACGGCATCAAGGCGAAGTAGCAAAAGGCCACGCCGAGGAGAAACAATCCGCCGCCGAAAGCCAGTCCGCGATAAATGTATTTGCGCTCGCGCAGTTTCAGCGCCGGAAAGACGAACGTGGCGGCGAAATAAAAAATGAACGGCGACGCCAGCACCGTGCCGCCGTAAATTGCCACCTGGAAGGCGACAACAAATCCACCCGCCGGGCTGAGATTGATCAGATCGATCTTCAACCGTTGCGCGTCGGCAATGGCAGCGGGATCGGAACTGGCGCGCCAGCCCAGCACTTGGTTCGTGCCGATGACCAGCGGCTCGACTTGAACGGATACATAGCGGTTCGTGCCGAAGTTCAGTGATTTTTGTTGTTCGGCGGTGAGTTGAAACGCGCCGAGACGGTTCGTGCCGAAGCTGACGGCGACGATTTGATTCGTGCCAGGCCAACTAACGCCGGCGCGCGTCAACGGCCATTTGACGATCTGAACGACGTAATTGCCCGCGAGCAGGCAGAGCAATACCGCCACGCCCAGCGCCACCAGGCTCTTGATGAGCACCCAGCGAAGATCTTCGAGGTGTTCAAGAAAAGTTTTGACCGGGCCGCCTTCGGCCTCGTTGGGGCGTTCCGATGCTTGGTCGCCGGCCATGCCAGAAACGTTCCGCCGTCAGGCCTTGGGCGGGTTGGAGGATTGGGAAACGGTTGGCGCCGGTGGCGATTGGCCGTTTGCCGCAGGTTTCTGCGGCGTGTCGGTCGTCGTGTTCTGGATTTCGTCCGTCACTTCGCGTGATGCTTTCTTGAATTCCTTGATGCCCTGGCCCAAACCGCGGGCAAATTCAGGGATCTTCTTGGAGCCGAACAAAATCAAAAAGGCCACCAGGATAATAATCAGTTCCGTGCCGCCTAATCCCCCAAATGCGAACAATGTATTCATAAGTTTTATCGAGCCTTGCCAAGCCTACGCCTGCCTTGGCCAATAGTAAAGCTGTAAATGTGGTGTCTGTCCCAGCCGATTTCTGCGCTGGAGACGGCGCACGCTGCAAAATAAAAAGGGCCGCAGCAAATGCGGCCCCTGAATAGCTTCAAATGTTTCCTGCCAAAATCAGGATCCGCTCTTGGGATGGAGCAGGACGAATTCGCCGCGGCGGTTTTTCAACCAGGCGGACTCGTCATGGCCCGGGTCAGCCGGCTTGTCCTTGCCGTAGCTGATGGTGCGGATGCGCGAGGGGTCCACGCCGATCTTGGCCAGCGCCTGACGCAACGCCAGCGCGCGGCGTTCGCCGAGCGAACGGTTGTATTCTTCCGTGCCACGCTCGTCGCAATGACCTTCGATGAGCAGCTTGGTGCTGGCATCCCGGCCCAAGGCGTCGGCCACGGCTTGAACATTCGCCTTCTCGCTCTTCCTCACGGCGGCGCTGTCGTAGGCAAAATGCACCGTGTAGGCGGCCAGCGCAGCGCGGTCGGCGTCCATGTTTTCAAATTCTTCCCGGTTCACTGTCGGCCCGCCGCCGATTTGAATTTGCCCACCCGGAGCCATGGTGCCGCCAGGACCCAGTTCCCCCACCTGACCGGAGGGCGATCCGGGTATCGGCGTGACTTTGACGGGTCGGTGGTTTCTGCAGCCGGTGTCAGCCAGTGTGAAGGCCAGCGCGAAGGCCAGCAGGTAGGTCAGTTTCATCATTTTCATATTTTTTCCTTCAGTTAAAGGTTCGTTTAAAAAAGTTTAAATTATCTCGCCCAAGCCGGTTGAGAATCGCTGCCTGAAATTCGGGCAATATCCTTGACCTGTTTCGTGAACACGTCAAGCACAGATAACACATAGCGACCGCCCGTGCGCCGCGTTAAGATCAGCGTCCGCGAGTTCGGCGACCACGACGGGTCTTCGCCCACCACGAGCACCGTGGGCGCGCCGCCGCTTGCGGGCACGACGCAAATGTCAAACTCGGCCGTCTGCGACGTGAATGCGATCCACTTGCCATCGGGCGACCAGTCGGGTTCGGTCGGGTTCGGCGCGCCGGGAGTCGGAATCTGCTGCATCGCCCCGCCGCCCGCCGGCACTTTCGCCAGCACGCGCCGCTCGGCGATTTTCGTTGCGAAACAAATCCATTGTCCGTCCGGCGACCAGCACGGCGACGAATCCTCGCTGCTCGTCGTCAATCGTTTCAAATCCGTGCCGTCAGCATTGCAGACCCAAACATTCGGACTGCCGCTCCGGCTCAAAATCATCGCCACCTTCGAGCCGTCCGGCGAAACCGCCGCGCTGGTGTTCAAGCCGGAATAACCAGCGACGACCTGGCGCTGGCCGGTGCCGAGGTTGTGATAAAAAATGTCCGGGTTGCCGCGTTTATACGATGTGTAATAAACCGCCAGCCGGCCCGGCACCCATGCCGGCGCGGCAACGATGGTATCGTCGTGCGTGATGGATTGCGCGTTGTGGCCGTCAAAATCGGCCACGTAAATTTCGCCGTTGCCCGTGCTGGATTGGGCCTTGAAGGCGATTTGGGTCTGCGCGATGCCCTTCTTGTGCGTGATGGCCTGCACGATGTCGTCGGCGAACGTGTGCGCCTGCCGCCGCAACGATGCGCCGGTGTAACTGTGCGAAAGAATCGTGCTTTTGGCGATGCGATCCACAACGCGCCCCTGCACGCTGCCCGCGGCAGTGCCGCTGATTTGATACTGCGCGGCCTCGGGCGCGACGAACGAGAAGCCCTGGACGTAAAGGTCGAATTTCAAAACGTCCGCGACGTCGCCGCTGAAACCTTCGAGCGAAATGGGAATCGGCTTGCTGTTTCCGATGACCGGAACTTCACGGGTGATGGTAAGTTCGTTCTGGCCGCAAACAGGATGAATCGCGACCGCCGCGAACAAAATCGACAGACAAATTTTGAGAAATCGTTGGTAATTTTTCATTCGAGTATTCGTTTGGCTTTCGGGTTGAAGTTGATGGTGTAAGACCGTTCCTTTTCCGGCGCGCCATTGGGGAACGGCGCGATGAACTTGACGCGCTCCAGTGTGTGCTGGACGGAGGCGTCCACGTTCGCGTCGCCAGATGGCGTGACGATGCGCGCGGAAATCACCGTGCCGTCACTGGCAATGGTGACATTGACGATTACGTTCTCATTATCGTTGGCGATGTTGGCCGGCAGCGACCAGGCCTGGTCGTATTTACTTTTAACCGCCTGACCGTAATCAGCATAGGCCACGCTGCTGTTGCCAGGCATGTCAATCGTCGTACCCGGGGTCAAATTGTTTTTCAATTTCTGAAGGACGCTTTGGCTCGCCCGGGCCAGCCGCTGCTGTGAATTGTCGGCCGCCGGGGAATTTTTTGGCGCGGCGCGCGCCACGAGCTGCGTGCTGATTTGAATTTTCCGCGGTTCGGTTTTGGATGTTTTTTCAACCGGCGTCAAATTGTCAGGTGACAGTTTATCCGGCGGTTTGACCGGTTCGGCTTTTACAATTTTCTCCGGCGTCGGCGGGGGCGGCGTGAACACAGGCGTGGGTGGGGGTGGTTGCGGCGGAGTGGCCGGTGCGGGTGGCGGGGGCTGGGCATTGGCCACGCCGCTGTTGAACGCCGCGTCAATCAAATGGGCCGGAATCACATCGAGCACCTGCAAGTCGTCCGCCTTTGGCCTCGAATAAAAAAACGCCGGGCCAACGAATAAAATCACGATCAGCAGCAGGTGAACGCCCGCGAGCGCAATGACGCATTTTTTTTGCAAACGGTTCATCTGGTCGGTTCGGTGCGCAGCGAATAGCGCGTGATGCCGCTGCGCTGGCAGCCGTCAATCACCTGCGCCAGGAGGTCGTAACGGCTATCTTTGTCGGCGCGAATGTAAACGATGAGGTTCGGGTTCGCCCGAAATTCGCCGGCGAGCTGCGAAATCAACTGCGGCAGTTGCATCGCTTTTCGATCAAGCTTGTAATAGCCGGTGTTGGAGATTTCGACGGTGCGGATGTCGGACTTGTTCAACGTCTTGTCCGGCTGACCGCCGCGCGGCAGTTTCAAATTGATGCTCTGTTCCAGCAGCGGCGTGGTGATGACGAAGATGATGAGCAGCACGAACGCGAGGTCGAGCAGCGGCGTGATGTTGATTTCACTCAACGTCACAAGGTAACTGCGTTGTGAAAATCTGCGCATGGCGGCAAAATTTACTCCTCCGATAAAAATTCCGTTTCCATCCTGGAAACAAGTTCCTGCGCGAAATTATCCAGGCCGACTGTGAACACGCGCAGATTGTGCACGAGCCAATTGTAACCGAACATCGAGGGAATCGCCACCAGCAGTCCGGCGACCGTCGTGATGAGCGCCGCCGAGACGCCGGGCGCCATCGCCGCCATCGTCGCCGCGCCTTGCTGCGCGATGCCGGCAAACGTGCTCATCACGCCCCAAACCGTGCCGAGCAAACCCATGAACGGCGCGCCGCTGACTGCGATCGCGAGCAGGATCAAACCGGATTCCAGTTTCAAGGATTCCTGCGCCACGATGTTTTCGAGCGCCCGTTTGACGTGCTCCATGTTTTTGAGCGTGACCTGCTGTTTGCTGCGTTCGCCGCCCGGCCCGCGCAGCCGCGCGTCGAGTTGCACGCAGCCGGCCTGATAAACCTCATAAAGCGGACAGCCTTCGACCTGCAACTTGCGGTCAAAAAGTTCGAGCACGGATTTTTGCGCACGGAATTCCTCGTTAAAATAATGGTTCAACCGGCGGGCGCGCCGGACCTGGATGGCCTTGGAGACCATCACCGACCACGCGAGGATGGAAAAAAGGATGAGACAGACAATGATCGCCTTGGCTTCCGGCGTTGCCTGTGTCCAAATGTAAATGAGTTCCGCTTGATTGGAAGCGGCTCCCACGACAGCAAACGATAATCCGCTCATAAAACAACTTTACTTGGTCGTGAGGAACCGATGTAGCGTCCAAGCGGCAGGGGGTCGAGCAATTTCCTGCCTCACCAATTTCTACCCGCCGCGCCGGAAATTGCAACGTCTTTTTGCGGAAAAATATACTTTGTCTCCGCGCCTGCCCCACAGCAAAATCGCATTCAAAGAAACCCATGTCCCGTCCGCGTCTCATTGGTCTGTTGCTCGCGCTCATCACGCTGCTGGTTTATCTGCCGGCGGCCTATCACGGCTTCAGCATCTTTGACGACGATGATTACGTCACCGAAAACCATATCGTCCAAAACGGCCTGACGTGGGTTGGCGTCAAATGGGCTTTTACCACCTGGTACGCCAGCAACTGGCATCCGGTCACGTGGCTTTCGCACATGCTGGATTGCGAATTGTTCAGCTTGAACGCCGGGGCACAGCATTACGTCAATGTCCTGTTTCACGCGGCGAATGCGGTTTTGCTTTTCTTGCTGCTGCTCCGGCTCACTCAGGAATTATGGCCGAGCCTGTTCGTCGCCGCGTTGTTCGCGTGGCATCCGCTGCACGTGGAATCCGTCGCCTGGCTTTCCGAACGCAAAGACGTGTTGAGCACCTTTTTTGCGCTGCTGACCTTGCTGGCCTACGCGCGTTACGCGCAATGGGTGACAAGTGACGGGTGGCCCGCCTTCACTGCGCTTCCGCCTTCGCCCGGCTTCGGCGCGACAAGTCAGCGCGGCAAGCAGGTGACAGGAACAGAAAAAGTCGCCTCCACCTCTGCCCTGTCACGTGTCACGTGTCACGCATCACGTTTCTACTGGCTCGCTCTGATTTTCTTCGCCTTGGGCCTGATGTCCAAACCGATGCTGGTTACATTGCCGTTTGTGATGCTGCTGTTGGATTATTGGCCGCTACAGCGAGTGAGAAGTGATCGGTGGCAATCAGCAAGTGTCCTGCGATTGTTGGTGGAGAAGTGGCCGTTCTTTGTGCTGATGGCGGTTTCATGCGTCGTCACCTTTCTGGCGCAACGCCATGGCGACATGGTCGTCTCACTGAAAGCGATGCCGCCGGGCTACCGTCTGGCCAAGATGCTGCTGGCTTATACGTGTTACCTGCTGAAAACGATCTGGCCGGTGCATCTGGCAATTTTCTATCCGCTGCCCAAAGAAATCTCCCCATTGGCCGTCTCTGCTGCAGTGGTTGTGTTGATTTCCATCACTGTCGTTGTCTGGTTCGGACGCAAACGCAGTCCGTATGGACTCATGGGCTGGTTATGGTTTTTGGGAACGCTGGTGCCGGTGATCGGCCTGGTGCAGGTCGGCCTGTCGGCGTGGTCCGACCGCTATACTTATTTTCCACTCACCGGGATTTTCATCGCCATAACGTTCGCCGTCCGCGACTGGAGGGACCGATTTAAAATCCCTCCCCCGGTCATCACCACCGCCGCCATCTTGATTCTTGGGAGCTGTGTGCTGCTTACGGAAAACCAACTGGCCTGCTGGCGCGATGACCAAGCGCTTTACACCCATGCTATCAGCGTTACCAAGGACAATGAACAGGCCCATCTCTGTCTGGGTTTTGTGCTCGAAGAGAAGGGGCGGACAGCCGACGCCATAGCCGAATACCGCATCGGCCTGAAACTGAATCCTTACCGCATCAAAGCCTACAACCAGATCGCCAGTTTGCTCGCTGAATCCGGTCGTACCAACGAAGCGCTGGCCGAACTTCGGGAGGCGCTGCGGATCAATTCCAAAGACACGCTGTTGCACAACCACCTCGCCAGTTTGCTCGCCGACTCCGGCCGCACCAACGAAGCGCTGGCCGAACTTCGAGAGACGCTGCACGCAAACCCCAAGGAGGCGGCGTTATACAACAACCTGGGAACCTTGCTTGTTAAGCTTGGCCGTTTTGATGAGGCGATGGAACAATATGCCGCAGCCGTGCGATTGGACCCCGCAGACTGGCGGGCGCCCTATTTAAAGGGCAAGGCGTTGCTTAAACAAGGCCGCGACATGGAAGCCCTCCCGTATTTCCGGCAGGCGATGCAAATCGATCCGGATAATCTCCATGTCCTGATCTACCTGGCCCAAGTGCTGGCCTCGGATGAAAATCCAAAAGTTCGCGACGGTCACACCGCTTTTGCCCTGGCGTCCAAGGCCAACACCCTCACCGGCGGAGCTCAACCGGCCATGCTCGATGTGTTGGGCATGGCCTGTGCCGAACTTGGGCGTTTCGACGAGGCGCAAAAAGCCGCGCAGGAGGCCATCAATCTCGCCAAAGCCAGTGGCATGACGAATGATGCGGTCGTCGTTCAGCAGCGATTGCGGCTTTACCAGAACCATCAGCCCTGGCGGGAATCTTCTTTGTCCACCAACCCCCCGCCAGGAAACCTGCCCCCAAATTAACCGGCATCTCTGTTCTTGCCGTGGGGACAAAATCGCATACAAAGAACCCGATGTCTCGTCCGCGCCTCATGGGTCTGTTGCTCGCGCTGGTCACGCTGCTGGTTTACCTGCCGGCGTCGCGCGACGGTTTTGTGAATTACGACGATCAGGATTACGTCACGGAAAATTCTGTCGTGCAAAAAGGACTGACGTGGACGGGAATCAAGTGGGCCTTCACCACCGGCCACGCCAGCAACTGGCATCCGCTCACCTGGCTTTCGCACATGGCGGACTGCGAACTCTTCGGCCTCAACCCCGGCGCACACCATCTCGTCAATGTGCTGTTTCACACGGTTAATGCAGTGTTGCTGCTGCTGCTGTTGTTTCGGATGACCGGTGCGCTGTGGCCGGCGGCGTTTGTCGCCGCGTTGTTCGCGTGGCATCCGCTGCACGTGGAATCCGTCGCGTGGATTTCCGAGCGCAAGGACGTGTTGAGCACGTTCTTCGCGCTGCTGACCTTGCTGGCCTACGCGCGTTATGCGCAACACGTGACCAGTGACATGTGTCAAGTGACACGAACGAACTCCGCCTCGTCACCCGTCACCCGCCACCCGTCACGCTTCTACTGGCTGGCGTTGCTCTTCTTCGCGCTCGGCCTCATGTCCAAACCGATGTTGGTCACCCTCCCGTTTGTGATGTTGCTGCTGGATTACTGGCCGTTGCACAGACTCTCCTCCGGCACCGGCCGGCCGGCAACGGCCTTGCACCTGGCCTGGGAGAAATGGCCGTTCTTTCTGCTCACGATCGTTTCATGCGTCGTAACATTTCTTGTCCAGTCTCAACGAAGTGGCGACGCGGTCGCCTCACTCGAACTCGTTCCGCTGCATTATCGGTTTTGTAACGCATTGGTATCTTACGGGCTTTATTTGTTGAAAATGGTCTGGCCGGTGGGGCTTGCGGTTTTTTATCCGCTGCCCGGCCATTTAACCTGGATATTGATGGCCGCGATAACATCGGCAGTCATACTGGTCATCATTTCAAGTTTTGTCTGGCAGGCCGGACGGGCGCACGCGTATTTGCCAGTTGGCTGGCTGTGGTTTTTGGGAACGCTCGTGCCCGTCATCGGGCTCGTGCAAGTCGGCGGGGCGGCATTGGCCGATCGTTACACTTACATTCCATCGATCGGCGTGTTCATCGCCGTCACCTTCGGCCTTTGCGACCTGGCGGATCGTTTTCAATTCCCCAAAAAGGCAATTGCAACCACAGCCGTTTTGATCCTCGCGACCAGTTTGATCCTTACCGAAAACCAGTTGCGTTACTGGCACGACAGCGAAACGCTCTTTGCTCATGCGCTCGCGGTGACAAAAAACAATCATGTCGCGCACGTCAACCTGGGCGTCGCGCTTGAACAGAAAGGCAAATTAAACGAGGCGCTCGCCGAATACCGCGCCGCCGAACAACTGGCGCCGGAACTTTATCACATTCACAATAATCTCGGCAATCTGCTCGACAATTTGGGCCACCCCAATGAAGCGCTCATCGAATATCGCTGGGCCGTGCTTTTGAACCCCAGCCTGCCCTCTTTGCATAACGGCGAGGGCATGATACTGGCCGAACTCGGACGTTTCGACGAAGGCCTGTGCCAGTTTAAAGAAGCCTCGCGGCTTGATCCCACTTATCCGTGGGCGCACCTCGAAATCGGGAAGCTGCGTCTCAAACAAGGCCGCGATGCCGAGGCGATTGATGAGTTACGTGCAGCGCTGCGGATTGACCCAGACAATTTTCAAATCCTCGCCTACACCGCCCACGTGCTGGCCGCCGACGAAAATCCTCAAATCCGCGACGGCCGGACCGCACTCGTGCTCGCCATCAAGGCCAAACTCCTGACCGGCGAAACGCAACCGTACGTGCTCGACGCGCTCGGCATGGCCTGCGCCGAGACCGGCGATTTCACCAACGCGCTGGAAGAGACGCAAAAGGCGTTTGACCTCGCCATCGCCGCCAAAATGAAAAAACTCGAGCCATTGCAACAACGATTGGAGCTTTATAAAAACCACCAGCCGTGGCGCGAATCGTTTCTGTTCACCAACGCGCCGGTGAAACATTGATGGGAGCACCGGTTCCTGCCGCGCCGAAGCTTCCGGGCGAAGGCTGGTCCCACCCGACGTGTTGGAGTTCACGCTTTAGGGTGTCATCCAAACAATCCCGCACATCGCGGGCTTGAACTCCAGCGTTTTCAGCCGGGCCGGAGGCCGGCGCTCCGGTGGAATTCATTTTACCAACGCCCGGAGCATGTGCCGCACCCGCGAATCCTTTAAAACTTTTCCCGCGTCCGGTCGCCTGCCCAGCCACGGCAATTCAAAAATCCTTTTCGCGTCGAAAAATTCCGCAAGCAAGCCGGCATTTGTGTTTGTGGCAGCATCCGGCTTTGATGGCGACATCATCACGACGCGTGCCCGACAGGACGCGCTTCGCGGCAACGCGGCGAGTGTCAGCAAAACTTGATTCACCGCGCCGAGCCGGTTGGGGCAAACCACCATCGGCGTCGCACGCAGGGCCGCAATCAAATCGCGTGAGTCAAAATTCCCGCCGAGCGGACTCAACAAGCCGCCGGTGCCTTCAACCAACACCACATCAAAACGTTTTTGCATCGCACGGACATGCGCGAGCACGTCCGCGAGCTTGACCTGCTTGCGTTCGCGGCGGGCGGCGAGCAAAGGCGCAATCGGCGCGCGGAAATGCCACGGATTGATTTCGTCGGGCGTGAGCGCGTCCTTCATGGCGGCGCGCAACGCGCGGGCGTCGTCGCGTCCGCCGGAACAAATCGGCTTGAGGGCCGCCGCGTTGACGCCGCGTTCCCGCAAGTGACGCGCCAGCAGCGCGGTCAGCACGGTTTTGCCAACGCCGGTGTCCGTGCCGGTGATGAAGAACGTCGTTCGCTTCATTCCGCCAACATCAAAGCGGAAAAAGCGCGGGTAAGCCATCAAAACCGTTGACGGAATCGGCTGGATTCAGCTAATTTACACGGCTCGCTGACCAGCGGGGATTATTGTGAACATCACCATCGAAAATCTGGCGCCGTGCAAAAAATTGCTGCGGGTGGAAGTGGACGCGAAGGCTGTGGACGAAGCTTTCGACACTGTCACGAAGGACTTTCAGAAACAGGCGTCGCTGCCCGGCTTTCGGCCCGGCAAGGCGCCCCGCGCCATGGTGCTCAAAAAATACGAGTCGGACATCAAGGACGAAGTCAAACGCAAGCTCATCGGTGATTCGTACCACAAGGCGCTGGACGAGAAAAAAATCGCCGTGATCGGCTATCCGGACATCGAGGAAATCCGGTTTGGCCGCGGCCAGACGCTGCAATTCGCCGCCACCATCGAGACCGCGCCGGAATTTCAACTGCCCGAATACAAGGGCCTGCCGGCCAAACGCGAGGCGAAATCGGTCACGGTGGCGGACGTGGATCGCGCCATCGAATTGCTCGCCCGGCAGCACACAAAGTTTGAGACGGTCGCGCGCGAGCTGCGCCTGGGCGACATCGCGGTGGTGAATTACACCGGCACGTGCGACGGCAGGCCCATCACCGACACCGCGCCGACAGCAAAGGGCTTGACCGAGCAGAAAAATTTCTGGGTTGACGCCGCGTCGGACTCGTTCATTCCCGGTTTTGCCGATCAGCTCATCGGCGCCAAGGCGGGCGACAAACGCACGGTGAATGTGAATTTCCCCGCCGACTTCGTGACGAAACAACTCGCGGGCAAAAAAGGCGTTTACGAAATCGAAGTCGTCGAGGTGAAGGAAAAAGTCCTGCCGCCGATTGACGACGCGTTCGCCAAAAAATACGACGCGGAAAACCTGCCGAAGCTCCGCGAAGGCGTGCAACGGGATCTGGAGAATGAATTGAAGTATTCGCAGGCCAAGGCGGTTCGCGGCCAGATCATCCGCGCGCTGCTCACCGCCACGAATTTTGACCTGCCGGAAACCGCCGTCGCGCACGAAACGCGCAACGTGGTTTATGACATCGTGCGCGAGAACAGCCAGCGTGGTGTGGCGCGCGATTTGATTGAGAAACAGAAGGACGAAATTTATTCCGCCGCGACGCAGAGCGCGAAGGAACGCGTGAAATTGTCGTTCCTGATTCAGCGCATCGCCGAGAAGGAAGGCCTCCAGGTGTCGCAGGACGAGGTTTTGAAGCGTGTGCAGTCGCTGGCAATGGCGTATCAGATTCCACTGGAGAAATTTCTCAAAGATCTGCAGAAGCGCAACGGCGTGAGGGAGCTTTACGACCAGATCGCGCACGAAAAAGTGCTCGCGTTCCTCGAACAAAACGCCAAAATCGAGGAAGTTCCCGCGGCCGTAGCGAAGGCCGGTTGAGCAATAATTTGGCTGCAACCTTGGCCGCGGTGTGGGGTTTATTGGACGGGTGTGCGCGCGAATTAACCGGATGGTTACCTTCGGTCGCTCAAGAGCGTCTTAAATTTGATGAATTTCGGCGAAAGCCGCAAAATTGCAGCACCATGAAAAGTTTCAGCTTTCTTTTGGTTTTCATTCTCGCGGCTTTGACGGCCGTGGCGCAGACGGATACAAACGCGGTCGCCGTGCCGGTCGAGACCAACGCGCCGGCCCTCCAACCGGATCCCAATACGGTCGCCGTCCAAACAAACGCAAACGCGGTCGCCGCGCAAACGGGCACGAACCTGGCCACCGTGCCGGCCCCGCCCTCAGGCACTAATGCCGCCGCCGTGCCAGCAGGTATGAACGCATTGGACCCTGTCGGGAGGCCTGTCGGCCTACACGGCACCAATGCCGCCGCCGTGCCGGTGGGCATGAATGCAGCGATGCGTGCAATGTCGCTGGACGACTGCATCCAGGAAGCCTTGCAACACAACCTCGACGTGCAAATCGAGCGCACCGTCCCGCAGATTTCGCTTTATAACCTTCGCGCGGCCTATGGTGGTTACGATCCTACGTTCAACATTTCCGGCCAGCACAATTACAATGCGAGTGGCAGTACCTTTCAATATGGGTCCACCATTCCTGGTTTCGTCTCCAACGAGAACAGTTTTAAATCTGATCTGGGCGGCACGTTGCCGATGGGGTTACAGTATGATTTCAGTGGCAGCGTTTATCAGCAATCTTACACGGTAAATCCGGCACCCACCGCTGAAACCTCTGGGGGTTCGATTCAAGTTCAATTGACGCAACCTTTGTTGAAAAATTTCTGGATAGATACCACGCACCTGAACATTTATGTCGGCAAAAACCAGCTCAAGTCCTCCGAGCAGGGATTGCGCCTGCAAGTCATCACGTCCGTCACCGCCGTCGAGAACGCTTATTACGAACTCATCTACGCGCAGGAAAACGTGAGGGTGCAGCAGGAGGCGCTCGTCCTCGCCCAGACACAACTGGACCAGGACCAGCAGCGCGTGCAGATCGGCACGCTGGCGCAACTGGACGTGCAGCAGGACGAGGCGCAGGTGGCAACGAGCAAGGCGAATTTGATCGCCGCGCAATACACGCTGGTCACGGACCAAAACACCCTGAAGAACCTGCTCACCGACGAGTATTCACACTGGCATGATAAGGACATTCAACCCACGGCGACGATTACCAACGCACCGCTGCAGTTGTTCGATGTGCAGGACAGTTGGAGCAAAGGCATGACCATGCGGCCTGACCTTTTGCAAGCCCGTTTGAGCGCGGAAACACAGGGCATTCAGTTGAAATTTGACCGCAACCAGCTTTTCCCGGAATTGGATTTAACCGGCTCTTATGGTTACGGTGGTTACGGAGGACAACAATACAGCTACGCCTTTGGGCAGATCAATAATGGCAGCCAGCCTTTTTACTCGTACGGCGCGCAACTTTCCGTCCCCCTCAGCAACGTCAAAGCGCGTAATACCGTAAAATCCGACAAGCTGACCCTGCAGCAACTCCTGCTGAAGCTGAAACAGCTTGAACAAAACGTCATGGTGCAGATTGACAACGCGGTGAAACAGGCGCAGTCCGCCTACGAAAGCGTAAACGCCACACGGCAGGCGCGCATTTATGCCGAGGCCGCGCTCGACGCCGAGCAGAAAAAATATGCCGTCGGCAAAAGCACCACCTTCACCGTGCTGCAACTCCAAAACACGCTCACCGCCGACCGCGCGCAGGAAATCCGCTCGCTGGCCAATTACTACGAAGCGCTCGTCAACCTGGCGCAGGCGGAGGGCAGCACGCTGGAACGCAACCACATCAACATCGAAGTGAAGTAATGGTGGGGACGCCGCGCTGCGGCGTCCGGACATCGCAGCGCGATGTCCCTACCAAAAATGCCAGGCCCCGCGCCAGATCACCCACATGCCAAGCAGGAAGTTCGTGATCGCGTGCGCCGTCATCGCATCGCCGAGCCGATGCTTGCGAATCACCAGCCATTGATAAGCCGCGCCACACAAAATGCCAGCCAGCCACTCGTTGTGTGAGAAACCAAACACGGCGGCAGTGGCGAGAAACGGCAACGGCAAAAATTGGTTGAGCGGCACAGACAGGAAATTTGGCCGGGCGATGTAGCGATACAAAAACGAACGGTAAAAAACTTCCTCCAGCGGCGGCACAATGAGCGTCGAGCCGGCGATTCGCGTCACAATGATCAGCCACGCAAGCGCCGAACCATCACCAAATTGTTCATTTGGGTTCCAGGTTTTTAGTGAAGCCCCCAAAGGATGGGTTAAGCCGAACTTTGCCCAAAGTGAATTTTGCGTCGTCCATTCCCCGGTGATGCCGACCCAGGCGGCAAATACTGCCACCCCCACCACGACCGCCTCCCAGCTCATCGCCCAGCGCATTTCGGAAACGAACGGGCGCATTTCCCAAATCAGCCACGCCCCGGCAAGTGTTTTCGCCAGGTAAAACCAGTAGCGCGAGGCTTCCCCGAATTGCCCCTGGCAAAGCGTCAGCGCGAGAAAAACGACAAATGGCGCGACACGGACGAATAGCGGGGACGCGGCGAATGGTTTGCGCAGGAACATCGGGTCATCTGCCAAGGAACAGCTTTTGCCGGGAACCGTCCGCGCCGTCCAGGGTAACGGTATCCTTCGAGATTTCTTTCACAAGGAAACCGCCCACGCGGCTGCCGGGATAACCCGTCTTGCCGTCCATAATCGTCCATGGCCGTGCCGGATTGTCATCGTTGGTCAGGCTCACAGGTGGATTTTCCCTTCGAGTTCACGGATGGCGCGGCCCACCATGCGGAAATTGATCAGGTTGCTTTTCTCGACAAAACCGGCCAGCAACGCCTTGTCGCAAACGGCGTTGACCAGCCGGGGAATTCCGCGGCTGTAGTTGAAAATGCGCCAGAGCGCCGGGCGGGTGAACTGGGGCTTGCCCTTCGCGCCGGCCTGTGCGAGCCGGTGCTGAATGTACTGGGCAACTTCGATGCGCGTCAGCGGCCCGAGATGATAGCGCACCGTGATGCGCTGGCGAAGCTGGCTCAGGCGCGGGCTGTTGAGCCGGTCACGCAACTCCGGCTGGCCGAGCAAAACAATTTGCAGCAGCTTGCGATTCTCCATTTCGAGGTTCGACAAAAGCCGCATCTGTTCGAGCAATTCCTCGGTGAGATTTTGCGCCTCGTCAATGATCAGCACCGCGTCGCCGCACTGTTCGACCTGCTGGACCAGAAATTTGTTGATGGCCGCGACCGTGCCGTGCCGGTCCAGGTCTTTGACCTCCAGGCCGAATTCCGTGGCGATGGCCCTCATCAATTCATTCGCGTTCAGCACGGGGTTGACAATCAGGGCGGTGGAAAAATGGCCGTCCAGTTGTCGCAACATCGCGCGGCAGATCGTGGTTTTGCCTGTGCCGACTTCGCCGGTGAGCTGCACGTAGCCCTTCCGCTCGCGAATGCCGTAGAGCAGATGATTGAGCGCCTCGCGATGCTTGTCGGTGAGAAAAAGAAAGCGCGGATTCGGCGTAATGTCGAACGGCGGCAGCGTCAATCCATAGTATTCCAGATACACGCTTGGCTTTTAGCAAAAAACCCGCACCGGTCAAAGAAAAGGTTTTGGGGTGGTTTGGGCGCCGGGCGCCGATTTGTTCGAGCCACCGGCTCAACGCCACACCAAAATCTTGCGGACTGCGTTGACCAAAGCCTCCGCTTCCGCCGCCGTGCCAATCGTAATTCGCAAATAATCCTTCACCTCCGGCCGGTCAAACCAGCGCACGAGAACTTTTTGGACGCGCAAGCTTTGCAGCCACGCCTGCGCCGAAAATCGCGGTGGCCGGACGAGAATAAAATTCGTCCGGCTCGGCAAAACCCGGAAACCGAGCTTTGTCAACTCGCGACTCAACCATTCGCGCGTGGCGTTGATTTTTTTGAAATTCGCCCGGTAATACGGCAAATCGTCCAGCGTTGCTTCGGCGGCAATCTGGCCGAGGCCGTTCACATTGTAACTGTCACGAATCTTGTGCAGCGCGGCGATGAGGTCGCGATGCCCGACGAAATAGCCGACCCGCTGGAAGCACAGCGAATACGCCTTTGAGAACGTTCGCGCCACGAGGACGTGCGGATATTTCAACGCCAGCTTCAGCGCGTTTTCCCCGGCAAAATCCACGTAAGCTTCGTCCAGCACGACGACGCCACGCTGCGCTTTGCAAAGCGCGTCGAGTTCGCGTGTCGAGTATCCGCGCCCGCTGGGCGCGTTCGGCGTGGTTACAAACGTCAGCGCGGCGCGAAAATTCCAGATCCTGCCGCGCTTCAACTCCGCCATGCTTGGCAGGCTGAAATCCGACTTGAGCGGCACTGTATTCCTGGCCGCCCCGTGAATATCCGCCAGCACCGGGTAAAGCGAATAGCTGGGGTGGAAGTATTGGACAACGTGCTGCCGGCATCTTGCCGGCAGTTCTGAATGAAGTTTGATCTTCCGGAGGGACGCCGGAAGCACGTTGGCTGGCTCCACAAAGCACCGCGTCGCCAGCGCCAGCAATTCATCCGAGCCGTTGCCGACGATGATGTTGTCCGCGTGGCAACGATGCAGCTTCGCCAGCTTTTCACGCAGCACCTGCGCCGTCGGATTCGGATACAGCCGCAACCGGCCATCCACCGCCGCCCGTACCGCCGCCAGCACCTTCGGTGCCGGCGGATACGGACTCTCGTTCGTGTTGAGCTTGATCAACCCCTTTATCTTCGGCTGCTCGCCATAGACATAAGGGTGCAACTCGCGCACCAGCGGACGGATTAATTTGGGATTGGGCATGGGTTCAATTCAAATTACACAAAGATTTTCCACCTTCGCAACACACACGGCGGAAACCGGAATCCCCCGGTCAAACGTCGCCAGCCTTCCACCATGCTTCGCCGCCAGCGCCAGCAGATAAAGATCGGTCAGTTGTCGCGAACTGTGAACGCGCTCCGCCATGAAAATTTTCTCGTCGCGCAACGAAACATCATCCGGCCAGAATTCGTGATCGGTTTTTTGGGTGAAAGTTTGCAACCTTGAAATCAAATCGCCCGGGGTGAAACGCGCCTTCTCGCTGTAACCTGGATTCGACATGATGCGGACAACTTCGTTTTCCACGATGGGGCAGCTTGCCCATCCTGATTTTGCATTTCGCGCCCACCAATCATGCGCCCGCTCATGGAACGCATGGTCGGGATCAAGCAATGCGATGACAACGTTTACATCCAGCAAGGCGCGCATGAATTACACGCCCTCCTCGTCCTGTATTTTTTGCACGTGCTCCAATGTAACAAGCTCTCCCCGGGAAGGCAGCACCGGAACGCCGCCGCGCAGGCCCGGACGATTTTTCCGCCCCGCCACCGGCAACGTCAAACCGCGCCGCGCGAGGTCGGAAATGACCTGTCCCGCCGTGCCGCCCTCGCGTTGCGCCAGTTCCTTGGCCGCCTGCAACACGTCATCCTCAATGTCCAAAGTCGTTCTCATGCATCTGATGCTACTGCATCACCGCATCAATGTCAAATCTTGCCCTGCCTTGAAAGCCTGCCTTGCGCGTTGCCAGTATCGGCAATTGTTTGGAGTTCCGCCTTCAGGCGGCTCACACACCAAACCGCGTAAACGCGGAACTCCGAACCTGCGACAACGGCGGATACGGATTCTCGTTCGTGTTGAGCTTGATCAACCCCTTGATCTTCGGCTGCTCGCCATAGACGTAAGGGTGCAACTTGCGCACCAGCGGGCGAACGAGCGATAAAGTTTTTCTCATGTCGGCGAATCTATTTTTTGCAACGGAGAGACAAAAGGGCAAATAGCAGCAATAAAACGTTTACTGCCACAAAACAAAACGTAACAACCGTTAAAAATTTAATCCCACCGCTCGCAGCTAAAAAGTAATCCCCTGCTGCTACAAGTTTAACAAAGCCAGTGTCACTGGGTGAAATTGGTGCGGCAGCCGGACAAGTTTCCTTTAGCACCTGCAATCCAGCTTTAATTGTCGAAATTTGTTGTGGAATAAAAAGTAAAACAAAAAAGAGAAAACCAAGTTGGAGAGCAAGGCCGATCCATATCAGCGATTTAGTTTTCATATCTGTTTTATTTAATTCGCACTTCCGCCGACTTCCCATGCGCGTTCAAGCCTTCCAGTTCCGCGAATTTCTTCACGGCCGGCAGCGCCTTTTTCAGCGAAGCGCGATCGTATTCCACCACGCTCGTGCGGCGCTGGAACTGGTCCACGGTCAGCCCGGCAAAGGATGCGCCCGCGCCGCCGGTCGGCAGCGTGTGGCTCGGCCCGGCCACGTAATCGCCCAGCACCGTCGGCGACCACGGCCCGAGGAAAATCGCACCGGCGGTCAGGATGCCTGCGGAAACCCGGCGCGGATTGCGCGTCATCACTTCGCAATGCTCCGGCGCGAGCCGGTTCGCCAGCGCCACCGCGTCGTCGAGCGATTTTACATGAATCAGCCAGGTGTTGTCGGCAAGCACGCGCTGGATGTATTCACGCCGCGCCAGTTTGGGCAACTGTTGTGCAATTTCGCCCTGAATGGCTTTCAAAACTTTTGCCGAGGTCGTCACCAGCCAGACGCGTTCGTGCCCGGAGCCGTGCTCAGCCTGCGCCAGCAAATCGGCGGCGGCTAACTTCGGATTCGCCGTCTCATCCGCCAGCACCAGCAGTTCACTCGGCCCGGGCAACAGATCAATCGCGACATGGCCGACCAGCAATCGCTTGGCGGTGACGACGTAGGCGTTGCCCGGACCAAAAATCTTTTGCACCCGGCGGATGGTGTTCGTGCCATAAGCCATCGCCGCAATCGCCTGCGCGCCGCCGACGCGATAAATCTCCGTCGCGCCCGCCGCCCGCGCGGCGAACAGCAATGCGGAATTGATGGATCCATCCTGGCCGCATGGCGTGCAGACGACGATTTCCTTGCAACCCGCCACTTTCGCCAGCGTGACCGTCATCAGGACCGTGGAGACGAGCGGCGCCTTGCCGCCCGGGACGTAAGCCCCCACGCGCTGGAACGGATCGAATTTTTCGCCGACCCTCGCCCCGTGCGAGTTCCGGCACTCCCAATTGCGGAGCAGGGATTTCCTGGCGAAAGTGGCGATGTTCTTTTCCGCCTCGGCCACGGCGGCGCGCAGCGATTCATCGGCTTTGAGCGACGCAACCATCAATTCCGCCTGTGTCACGGCGAGCCGGTCGGCGGCGAACCTGGCACCGTCGAATTTTTTGGTGAATTCCAGCAGCGCATCGTCACCGCGCATTTGGACGGCGTCAATGATGGCGCGGGTGCGTTGCTCGATGACCGGATCGAACAGACTGGACGGCGCGGTCACTTCGCGAAGTTTCCGGGAAAAATTCGCGTCGGTGTGGCGGACAATTTTCATGCACTGAGGCTAGAAGATGAAGCATCGAAAGTCAAAACGTGTGCCGGGTCGCGCCAGCCGCCGAAAAATGAGGAATGCCGGAACGCTAAAGCGATTCGGTGCCATCGCGCCCTTTTTTCCAGCGTTGAAAACAAAGCGCGGCAAGCCCGCCTCCGAGCGCCAGCGTGGAAACAGAAGGTTCAGGAACAAGGGTGTCAATCCACGGCATGGCTGCCGAAAGGGAGTCGAAACCGCTGATGTTGCCATAGCTGGAATTGGCGCTGCCGTTCGTGGAGGCGACAAAAGAAATTACGCCGGCCAGATAATACTGCGAGCCGTCCATCACGAAAACTCCGCCGCCGCTGTCGCCCGGCGCGACACAGCCTTCCAGCGGCAGCGCAGTGCTGTTCGTCAAATGCGGATTGTCAAAAGTAGCGCCGAACACGAAGGCCGGATTGCCGAAATTGGCATTATTGACATCAACGACATCTTGAAAACCGCGTTTTTGGCCGTCGAGAGTTTTCCAGCCCGTCAATCCGGTGCCGGTAAAACCATAACCGACAAATGTGCAGGTCTGCCCCAACAGGGATGAGCCGCTGTAAAGCGACGGCGGCGGAATGGCCGTGAGTGACGAACTCAAATGCACCAGACCAAAATCAGAACCGTCAGACGCATTGCCGTCCCAGCTCGGATCGGTGAAAAGCTGCGTCGAAGTATAGGCCGTTCCGCCAAGGGTGAAAGTCGCGGAACTGGCGGCTGTCAACAAATGCGCGGCGGTTAACACCCAATCCGGCGCGATCAAAATCCCGCAGCCGGTGTAGCCCCAGCTGTTAACGAAGGTTCCCACCGATGCGAAATCCGCCTGCGCGCCCAGCGCCAGATAAGCGCTGTCAGGTTCATCATCGCGAATGGTCGCTCCCAAGCTGGAAACAGTAAGGATTGCCGACGCAACGATTCCCAAAAACGCGACAAACTTACCCCCAGTAATTTGCATGGAAACATTAACCCTATGCATCATAAATTAGTCAAGCGGAAACCATTTAAGGCTTTTGCTTCTGTGCCGGGCGCCAATACTCTATTGCCATGCGCAATCCCATCATCGCCGCGCTCGACGTGCCAAATGTCGAAGCCGCACTAAAACTGGCGGGCCAAATCTCACCGGCAGTCGGAGCGTTCAAAATTGGCGGCGAGCTGTTCACCGCTGCCGGACCGGACATCGTGCGCCGGATTCGTGACACCGGGGCGGCGGTTTTTCTTGACCTAAAATTTCACGACATCCCCAACACGGTCGCCAAGGCCGTGACGGCTGCCGTGCGGCTCGACGTGCAAATGCTCACGGTCCACACGAGCGGCGGTTTGGAAATGATGCGCGCGGCGGAGGCCTCGGCGCAACTGGCGGCGAAAATGAACGGGCGGGCCGCGCCGCTGGTGCTGGGCGTGACGGTATTGACGAGTTCCAACAGCAGCACGATGGCGGAAATCGGTTGCGAGCCGAATGTCGTTGCCCAGGTTGAACGCCTCGCCCGGCTCGCGGTGCAAGCCGGTTTGCGCGGGCTGGTTTGTTCACCGCTGGAAATTGTTGCGCTGCGAAAAATCCTGCCCGCACAGGTCCAGTTGGTGACGCCCGGCATCCGCACTCGCCTCGGCGAAGCCTCCGGCGCAGCCTGGGCCGGCGCGGAAAAGGCCGACGACCAGAAGCGCACGCTCAGTCCGCGCGAGGCGATCCAGGCGGGCGCGAACTGGCTGGTCATCGGCCGGCCGATTTATGCCGCCGAAAATCCACGCGCGGCGGCGGAGAAAATTCTGGAGTCGCTAAATTAACCACGGATGACACGGATAAACACGGATTGGTAGGGCGCGCAGTCCGCTGCGCGCCGTCGGGTGAATCTGGCAAAACTACGGCGGGCAGAGACTGCCCGCCTTACCAGTTGAATTTTAAATGACTTCCGCAACCAATGGAGTCTTGCCCGGTTGCTTCGTAGAAATTTCAAATGCCGTTTTCAACCGGGCGATTGCGGATTTGGTCTGGACTGAATCTGTGGCGTGAACGCGGCACAGTCTTTCAGATTTTTCCACGCGCTCGCCGGGTTTGGCGATTTGATCCACACCCACGTCGTAGTTGATGGCGGAGTCTTTCGTGAGCCGCCCGCCGCCGAGGTCGCGGATGACTTCGCCGATGATGCGGGCGTCGCACTTCGCAACGAATCCCGGCTTTTCGGCCTTCAATTCGATAATCACCGGCGCGGTGGTGTCGAGCGCCAGCTTTTTGTTGAACGCACCCAAATCCGCGCCCTGGGCAACGAGCATTTCGTCCCATTTCTTTCGCGGTGCCCCGGAATTTAAACAATCCTCAGCCTGTTTGCGCGCGGCGGCGAGCGTTTTGGCCTTGCGCGTTTGCACCAGCAAATGCGCGGCGCAATCAAGGACGAGTGAGCGGAGGTCGGCGAACGTGCTGCTGGCATCTTGCCGGCAGAACTGACTTGATTTGCCCTGCCAGCGGGACGCTGGCAGCACGCTTGGATCGAGACACGCCACACTTTCCTTCACCTCCAGCCAGTTGCCGGCAGCGCGGCCCAGCGGCGTGTTCATGTCCGTGAGCACCGCCCGGGTGTTCACGCCGCATTCATTCCCGAGCGCAACCATTGCTTTTGCAAGTTTGCGGGCGTCGGTCCTGGTTTGCATGAACGCGGCGCAGCCGAATTTCACGTCCAGCACGAGCGCATCAAGGCTTTCGGCGAGTTTTTTGGAAAGAATTGAGGCGGTGATGAGCGGGATGCTCGGCACGGTGCCGGAAACGTCGCGAAGCGCGTAAATTTTCTTGTCGGCCGGAACCATCCGGTCGGTCTGGCCGCAGATGACGCAACCGACTTTCTGGACCTGCTCGACGATTTTTCCAGCGGGTAGCAAGGTTTTGAAACCGGGAATGGAATCGAGTTTGTCGAGTGTGCCGCCGGTGATGCCCAGGCCGCGCCCGGAAACCATCGGCACGCGGAAGCCGAGGCACGCGAGCAGCGGCGCGAGCGGCAGCGAAACCTTGTCGCCAATGCCGCCGGTGGAATGTTTGTCCACCAGCGGGCGTTTGTCCTTGGGGAATTTCAGCACGTCGCCGGAATCGCGCATGGCCAGCGTGAGCGCGGTGGTCTCGGCGGTGGTCAGGCCGCGAAAATAAATGGCCATGAGCATCGCGGCCATCTGGTAATCGGGGATTTTTCCGGCGGTGAACTCGCGGACGAAATTTTGAATCTGCTCCGGCGCGAGGGTTTTACCTTCGCGTTTGCTTTCAATTAACGAAAGAAAGTTCACGATTCAGCCCGTAAATTTCTTCGCTGCGATGCTGGCGTTGTGGCCGCCGAAACCGAACGAATTGTTGATGATGACGTTCACTTTCAACTCGCGCGCGGTGTTCGGCACGTAGTCCAGATCGCACTCGGGATCGGGCACCTGCAAATTAATGGTTGGCGGGACGACGCCGTGTTTGATGGCGAGCACGCAGACCGTCATTTCCACCGCGCCCGCCGCGCCGAGCATGTGGCCGGTCGCGCCTTTGGTGGAACTGATGGCCACCATTTTCGCATGGCTGCCGAAAACGGTCTTGATGGCCTGCGTTTCACAAACATCGCCCTGCGGTGTGGAGGTGCCGTGGGCGTTGATGTAGGAAATGTCCCCGGGGTTCAAGCCACCCTGGCGCAGCGCCATTTTCATGCAACGAGCCGCGCCTTCGCCGCCGGGGGGCGGCGCGGTGAGATGGTGCGCGTCAGCCGTGTTGCCGTAACCGACGATTTCGCAATAAATCTTCGCGCCGCGCTTTTTGGCATGTTCCAACTCTTCGAGCACGATGACCCCGGAGCCTTCGCCCATGACGAAGCCGTCGCGTTCCTTGTCGAACGGGCGTGAGGCGCGTTTGGGATCGTCGTTGCGCGTGCTCATGGCCCGCATCGCGCAAAAGCCGCCAATGCCGATGGGCACGATCGTCGCTTCCGCGCCGCCGGCGAACATCGCCTGCGCGTCGCCCATTTTGATGGAACGCCAGGCTTCGCCGATGGCGTGATTGGCCGTGGCACAGGCGGAGCAGGTGGCGAAATTCGGTCCGCGCAAATTCTTGTATATCGAGAATGTGCCGGAGGCCATGTTGCCAATGAGCATCGGGATCATGAACGGCGAGAGCCGGTCGGGACCGCGTTGGAACAAAATTTTGAGTTGTTCGGTGGTGGTGGACAAACCGCCGATGCCGGAGCCGATGATGACGCCGATTTCGTCACGGTTTTCCCGGTCGAGGTCGAGTCCGGAATCGAGCAGCGCCTGGTGCCCGGCGAAAATGCCGAATTGCGAATAACGATCCGTCCGCCGGACCTCCTTCGGCGACGGGAATGCCGGCAGCGGATCAAAATTTTTCACCTCGCCGGCGATCTGCGTGTCGAAGGGTGTCGCGTCGAACGCGGCGATGCGGTCAATGCCGCATTGGCCGGAAACGAGGTTGTTCCAGAAAACATCGAGTTGATGTCCGAGCGGCGTCACCACCCCGAGGCCGGTGATGACCACGCGGCGGTCTATCCAATTGCTTGCCATAAATTAAAAAGGGGCAGCTCGCTGAGTTCAGTCGAAACTGCCCCGATGTGGTAAAACCCGCAACTATTTTTGATGTTCTTCGATGTATTTGATCACATCGCCGACGGTCAGGAGTTTTTCCGCCTGTTCGTCCGGCACTTCGATGCCGAATTCCTCTTCCAGCGCCATGATCAACTCGACGGTGTCGAGCGAATCCGCCCCGAGGTCTTCGATGAATTTCGCCTCCGGCGTTACTTGATCCGGCTTCACGCCGAGTTGTTCGACAATGATATCTTTTACCCGTTGGTCAATAGGTTTGTCAGCCATAAGTTAATTTTGACCTGTCTCTATGCCATGAACGCCAAAATCGTCAAGCCTTGAATTATAATTTTTTTCAATCACATCACCATCCCGCCGTCCACCGCCAAAACCTGCCCGGTGATATAACGCGCCGCCGGGCTGGCGAAAAACAATGCCGCCTCCGCCACGTCACCCGGCTGGCCCAGACTGGCCAGCGGAATCTGCTTGAGCAGGGCGGTCCGTGCCTCCGGGCCGAGCGCCTCGGTCATCTTGGTCTCGATGAATCCGGGGGCGATGGCGTTGGCGGTGACTCCGCGCGAGGCCAATTCCCGTGCGACGGACTTCGTAAAGCCGATGACGCCGGCCTTGCTGGCCGCGTAATTGCACTGGCCGGCATTGCCGATCAGGCCGATTACAGAGGCGATGTTGACGATGCGGCCGGACCTCTGTTTCACGAAGGCGCGGCTGAATGCCTTGGTGAACAGGAAGGTTCCCTTGAGGTTGATGTCCAGCACGGCGTCCCAATCCGCCTCGCTCATGCGCATGAGCAGGCCGTCCTTGGTGATGCCGGCGTTGTTCACCAGGATGTCCACGCGGCCGGCCTCCTTCAAAATCTGCTCGACGGCGGCCTCGACGCTGGCGGCCTCGGACACATTGGCGGCCACCGCCCAGGCTTTGCGCCCGAGTTTGCGCACCTCATCCACCGTTTCCTGCACAAAGTCGGTTTTCAGGTCCACGGCCACGATGTCGGCCCCTTGAGCGGCGAATTTCAACGCAATGGCGCGGCCAATGCCCCGGCCCGCGCCGGTGACCACGGCGATTTGATTCTCAAGTTGTTTCATGGCGGCAATGGTTTAACCAGGAATCGGCCCAAATGCACACGAAAAAATCATGCGAAACGCGTGATGCGTGAAACGTGAACACCGACGGACGGCTTCGGCTCACGCATTACGTTTTCACGTTTCACGGAACTAACGCCTTCACCGTCGCTTCCAGGCTCGCCACGTCCGCGACGTTCAGCCGTTGCGCGGTTTTATCAATGCGTTTCATGAAACCGCTCAACGCCGTGCCGGGACCGAGTTCGATGAACCGTGTGAAACCTTGCGCCAGGAGGTAACGCATGGATTTTTCCCAGAGCACCGACGACGTCACCTGTTCGACCAGCCGTGCGGAAATGTCCGCCGCGCTGCCCTGCGGTTGCCCTGTGACGTTGGAAATCACCGGCACGACCGGCGGCAATAATTTCACCTTGGCCAGCTCCGCCTGCAACTTCGGTTGCGCGCCGGCCATGAGCGGCGAGTGATACGCCCCGGCCACCGGCAGGGCAATGGCGCGCTTGGCGCCTTTGGCTTTGGCCAGTTTAACGGCCCGTGCAATCTTGTCTGCCTCGCCGGAAATAACGAGCTGGCCGGGACAATTCAGATTCGCCAGCACCACACCCGCTTCGGCGCAAACTTCGCGTGTGGGCGTTTCGTCCAAGCCGATGACCGCCGCCATGCCGCCGCGCGTGGCTTCGCAAGCCTCCTGCATGAATCGTCCGCGCCGGCGCACGACGCGCAGACCATCCTCGAAACTCATCGCGCCCGCCGCCGTCAGCGCCGTGAATTCGCCGAGCGACAAACCGGCAGTGGCGTCAAATTTCAGCGACGGCGCCTGTTCCTTGAGCAATTGAAATGCGACCCAGCTCACCAGAAAAATTCCCGGCTGCGCGTTTTCGGTCTTGGTGAGTTCCGGTTCCGGGCCGTTGAAACAAATTGAAGCCAGGTCGTAACCGACTGTGGCATTGGCGCGGTCGAACCAGGCTTTGGCCGGCGGAAATGCGGCGGCGAGGTCTTTGCCCATGCCGACGGCCTGCGCGCCCTGTCCGGCAAACACCAATGCGGTTTTGCTCATAAGCGGCGCATACTAAACACGAATCAGCGCCGCAGAGAAAGCAGAGATTTTATGTCGTGATGTGTGGTGTGTGGTGCGTCAGGAACACATGGTGCGACCAACCTGCGATGACTTCTCCCTCTCCTTGCGACGGAGGAGTGAGGAGAGGGCCGGGGAGAGGAGCTTGTGTTTCCTAACTTCCGCCCTGTGCTCCGCGCCGTGGATTTCACAGCCAACGCGCGGCGTCTGCGTCTCGATCAAACTGATGAAGAGAAGCAGCTTTGGCGCGCATTACGAGCCGGGCGATTTGCCGGCTTCAAGTTCCGCCGTCAGCATCCTTTTGGGAAATATTTTCTCGATTTCTTCTGTCCCTCCGCGCGACTGTCGGTTGAACTGGACGGATTTCAGCACGGCCTGGCCGAACAAAGAAAACGCGACGTGGAACGGGAGCGATGGCTTGCGGCGGCGGACATCGAGGAGTTGCGGTTTTGGAATCACCAATGGCGGGATAACCGTGAAGGAGTGTTGCTCGAAATTTGGCAGGCGCTGCATCGGCGGACGGGCTGCGTGCAGGTGATGCGAAAGGTGCAAAATCATCGTTATATGCCGCCGAAGATTAAGCAGTTGAAGGTGTCAGTTAGAAAGCAGTCGATAAACAAAAAACCATAGCGCCTCCTCTCCCCGGCCCTCTCCTCCAGATCCCGCTGGAGGAGAGGGAGAAGACATTATATCGTGGCTATCCGTGTCTATTTGTGGTCGATATCCATACGTTATTTCCTTTGATAAGTCCCCATCAACTGGCCTTCGGCGAGGACGTGGCCTTCCATCGCCTTGAGTAAATCTTTTTTGGTCGCGCCGGGCTTGAGATCCAGCATCGCGTCGAGCGCGTAAAGTTTGAAGAAATAGCGATGCGGTTTGCCGGGCGGCGGACACGGCCCGCCATAGCCCAAACGCGGCCAACTGTTCAATCCCTGCTTCGCCCCGCCGGGAAGGTCCCGGGTTTTCGCCACGTCTTCCGGAAGTTCGGTCGTGTTCGGCGGCAAATCGTAGAGCACCCAATGCACCCACGTGCCCATCGGCGCATCCGGATCATCGGTGATGAGCGCGAAGCTTTTGGTGTTTGCGGGCGTCCCGCCTTGCGGGATCCACTTGAGCGGCGGCGAAATGTCGCTGCCTTCACAGGAATATTTTTCCGGAATCGGCTGCCCTTCGGAAAAGGCGGTGCTGGTGATTGGGAGTTTCATAACTTTTGGGGGGTTGGGTTTGTCCGCGCCACTGGCCGTGACCAGACAGCCGAGCATTGCGGTCGCAAACAACACGTTCATTTGCGCGTTCATGGCACGATTTTACCCCATTGCGCGCAAACGCAAACGGAAAATTCACTTGCCGCAACGGGCACGTTGACAACAATGCGCACCATGTTTTCACACATCGTCATTTTCTGGACCGACCCGGTGAACCCGAACGCCGCGGCCGAATTCCTCGCTGGCGCGAATAAACTGCTCAAAAACATCCCCGGCGTGTTGCAATTTCACGCCGGCAAAATGACGCCAAGCCATCGCCCGGCGGTCGAGCAGAATTACCAGGTCGCGCTGAACCTCATTTTCCCGAATAAGAAGGCGCAGGACGATTACCAGGTGCATCCGCAGCACGTCGAGTTCGTCGAAAAATACGTGAATCGACTGGTCAAAAAGGTGGTGATTTACGATTTTGAATAAGGTGGCACAGGCTTCCAGCCTGTCCCTGAATCATTCCCGTTTTAGCTGGAGACAGGCAAGCTGTCTGTCCCACTCTATGCCCGCGGATGAAATTTCCGGTGGATGTCCCGCAGCCGGTCGCCGGTGACGTGCGTGTAAATCTCCGTCGTGCTGATGTTCGCGTGGCCGAGCAGTTCCTGGATCACCCGCAGGTCCGCGCCATGTTCCAGCAGATGCGTCGCAAAACTGTGCCGCAGCATGTGCGGCGTGATGTTGCGCACGACCCCGGCCCGCTTGACGCGATTTTTAATCCGCAGCCACAACGTCACGGATGCGAACGGTGTGCCACGCTTCGTCAAAAAGACATTGGCCGGCGACCGTGGCGTGACGAGTTTGGGTCGGCCAACTTCAATGTAACGGTTCAACGCTGCCACGGCTATTTTCCCGACCGGCACCACGCGCTCCTTGTTGCCTTTGCCGATGACGTTGATAAAGCCGGCATCGAGGTGAAGCTGTTCCAGGCGCAAATTGCGAAGCTCCGCGAGCCGCAAACCGGAGGCGTAAGCCAGTTCAAGAATCGCCTGGTCGCACAAACTTCCGGGCGTGGGTTGTTCTGCTGAATCCGGCGCAAGCAGCTTTGTGATTTCGTCGTTGGTCAGCGCCTTGGGCAGCCGTTTCCAACGGCGCGGCAACGACAAATTTTCCGCAACGTTCACGGGCAAAAGTTTTTCGTTTTCGGCGAAGCGATAAAACGCCCGCAGGGCGGCGATTTCGAGATAAACACTCTCACTGCTCAACCGTCGCAGTGAATTTTGGTGGGGCGAGGCTGCTGACGAGCCGCCACCGCTTTGCTTTGTTGCGCCGAGTCCGGCTCGCGCCTGCGCCACCGTAGCGGCTTCGTCGCCGCGAAGGCGCGAGGACGCTCGCCCCACCGGCAACAAATTCCGTTCGCGTTCGTGTTGCAGGAACGCCATGAGATGTTTCAGTTCAACCGATTTCCAATCCGTCAGGTTCTGTTTGGCCGCCCAAGCGATGAATTTGCCGAGCAACGCGGCGTAGGTTTTCTGCGTGTGCTCTGCCTGTCCGCGCTCATGGCGCAGGTATTGCAGAAAATCTTCGACGAGCGTTTGCATGGTTCAAAATGCGGCAAAAGCTTCCGGCCTGTGAATGCCTGCCGACGTAGCGGCTTTCGGCAGAAAGCCGCAAACTCTCTGGCTTGTCAAAACAAGTTACCGGCGGTCTGCCGACCGCCGTTACGAATTAAAGCTTTTTCCCCGTCAATCGCTCGTAAGCCTCCAGATAGGTCGCGCTGGTTTTGGCAACGACTTCCGGCGGCAGCACCGGGCCGGGCGGGGTTTTGTTCCATTCGAGCGTTTCGAGGTAGTCGCGGACGAACTGCTTGTCGAAACTCGGCTGGCCCTTGCCCGGCTGATACTGGTCGGCGGGCCAGAAGCGCGAGGAATCCGGCGTGAGCACCTCGTCAATCAGGATCAATTTGCCGTTGTCCAAACCGAACTCAAACTTCGTGTCGGCGATGATGATGCCGCGCTGGCGGGCGTAATCGCGCGCCGAATTGTAAATTCTCAGGCTCGCCGCGCGCGCCTGCCCGGCAATGTCGTCGCCGACAATTTTTGCCGCTTCCGCGAATGAAATATTTTCGTCATGGCCGGTCTCGGCTTTCGTGGCCGGCGTGAAAATCGGTTCCGGCAGTTCGGACGATTCCTTCAAGCCGGGTGGCAGCTTGATGCCGCAGACGGTTTGCGATTTCTGGTATTCCTTCCAGCCCGAACCGGCGAGGTAGCCGCGCACGACGCATTCGATGGCCAGCGGCTTTGCCTTTTTCACGATCATCGAGCGGCGCGCAAGCTGGGTTTTCAGGGCGGCGGGCAGGCCGGCTAAAGCCGGGACACCGAATACGTCTCCGGTGCGGGAGAGCAAATGGTTCGGCTGGAACGATTCGGTCTGCGCGAACCAGAAATACGAAATCTGCGTGAGCACCTCGCCTTTGCGCGGGATGCCGTTGGGCATGATCACATCGAAGGCGGAGAGGCGGTCGGTGGCGACGAAAAGCAGGCGGTCGCCGAGGTCGAAAACTTCGCGCACCTTGCCGCTCTTGAGCTTTTTGACGCCCGGTAAATCGAGTTGCAGAACCGTTTCGTTGCTTGAATTTGCCATGCGCGGAAATATGACGGCACGCGCGCGGCGTTCAAAGCCCAAAGTCGCCGGAAAATTTATGATTGATGATTTACGATTTACGATTGGTTTCGCGCAGGCGCAAAATCATCAATCATCAATCGCAAATCATAAATGAATCACGCCACCGCTTGCGGCAGGTGTTTGACCAACAGCGGAATGCCCGCCTGCGATTTGTCATCGAGCCGGACATCCACGGAATACAACCCCGCCTCGGTGAATTTCAACTGCTGGATGTTCACGATGAAATTGCGCGTGGCGAAAAGCACGTCGTCCGGCAGCGCGACCACCACCGGGATTTCGATGGGCGGCATGATGGCGTGGCCGTCGGCGTTGACGAAGTTCAACTTGAGCTTGCGCGTGCCCTCGTCGCCGGCGGCGAACGTAACCCGCAACGCGACGGCGCATTGCGGATGCACGGCGGGCAATTGCGGCGCGTAAATGGTGTCGAACGCGCCGAGGAGATTGAGCTTGCCGTGGTCCTCGGTCGCGGCGTCGCAGAGAACGGCCACTTGAATGTTCATGCCGGAATAAAGACACGAATCTCGTGAATTGGCACGAATTTCTTTTCAATCAATTGAATGCTTGACATACATGTTGTCTCTATGTATCGTGACTCTATGATTCGCAAAGAACTGGTTGCCGCGTCGGCTGAACCGCTGGTTTTGTCGCTGCTTTCAAAGGGCGAGAGCTACGGTTACGCCATTATTCAGGAGGTCAAGGCCCGCTCCGACGGCAATCTCCAATGGACGGACGGAATGCTTTACCCGGTTTTGCACCGGATGGAACACCGGGGCTTGATCAAATCACGCTGGGGAGAAAGTGAAACCGGGCGGAAGCGGAAATACTACTCGCTCAAAAAAGACGGCAAAACAGCGATGGCCAAACACCACGAACAATGGTCGCTGGTCCATGCCGTTTTGTCCGGCCTGCAAAAGGAGCAATATGTTTGATCTCGAACAATCCATCTCCGAATGGCGGCAACAGATGCTGGCCGCCGGCATCAAGACTCCCGTGCCGCTGGAGGAACTGGAGATTCATTTGCGCGAGGACATCGAGCGGCAGATGAAATCGGGATTGAACGCGCAACGAGCTTTTGAAAAGGCGGTTCAACAAATCGGAAAGGCGAATATGCTAAAAAGTGAATTTGAGAAAGTTGACGCAACGAAGGTCGCAAACCTGTTGAAACAATGCCGGATCATCATGATTGCCTGCCTGGGTGTGGAATCGTTGTTCTGGACAACCTGCCTCCTTTTGAAAATTGGGCGTTTTTCGGAAATAACCGCCGCGCAGCAAATGTCCGGGCTGGCGGCCATTGCCGTGATGATTTTGCTCGCGGGCATCGGGCTATTCGGCCACGGGCCTGTCATCTTGAGCCGGAAAGTGAGGGCCCTGATTTGCACTTCAAATGGCAGGCTGGTGGGGCTTTTGTGGGTGTGGTTTTTTTGCTACATCACCGAGCCGGTTGGATTCCTCTTCATCCTTCCCAAATTCGATGGGGGACCTCTTTGGATCATGCTGCCCCCGGCCGGAATTCTGTTTGGCTTCATTGGCGGACTGGAAAAAGCCGCTATGAAAAAAACGGCGATGGCTGCTGCGTGAGTAACCAACGGAAGCCCTGTCAAACCAGATATGTTCAACCTCGACCAGGCAATTTCAGATTGGCGGCGGCAAATGCTCGCCGCCGGCATCAAAACGCCCGTGCCGCTGGAGGAACTGGAAAGCCACCTGCGCGACGAAATTGAGCAGCACATGAAATCGGGGTTGCCCGGGCAACGCGCTTTTGAAATTTCCGTCCCACACATCGGGCCACCTGAACTGCTGAAAAATGAATTCAAAAAATGCGAAAGGCCGTTTATGAAACAAAACTTCAAAATCGGCATGGGAGTTGCCGGCATATTTGTGGGAGCGGCTTTGACGGTGCCGGGTTCCATCCAGTTGCGAGATGAGTTGGTCTTGGCCAACGGCAGACTCGGCTTGTGGTTGCTCGGCTGGTTATTGATTGTCTGGTCACTTCAGCAAATCATCCACCCCATTGGCCCCATTGTCTGGTCACTTGTGCAAATCATCCGCCCCAAAGTGTTCAAAGGAAAATTTGAAAAAGTTGTATTAACACCGGTGAAACAACCCGTGAAAACCGGCGCGGGCATTGTCGTCCTATTGATTGGCGTGGCATTGATGCTGCCGGCGGCCGCACAAGTCTGTTCGGAAGGTTTGATAAGATTTGAGGCTTTGTGCTGGATGATTTTTGGCTTGGCACTGCTCCTCGGCGGAGGGCTGGTAGCCTTTACCCCTTACAAACACCGCGTTGCCTAACTGCGCGCCTCCAGGAATTTTTTCAATTCCGCCGCCGCCTTGCCACCGAAACCCGGCACGACGGCGATTTGTTCCAACGTCGCCGTCCGCAGCCGCTGCACCGAGCCGAATTTTTTCAGCAGCGCCTGCTTGCGCCGCTCGCCGATGCCGGGAAATTCATCCAGCACGCTCTCCGAAATGCGTTTGATGCGAAGCTGCGCGTTGTAGGAATTGGCGACCCGATGACATTCGTCGCGAATGCGCTGCAATAATTTCACTGCCGGATGATTCAGTCCCAGCCGCAGCGGTTTGCTCTCGCCCGGCACATAAATTTCCTCAAACTCCTTCGCCAGCCCGATGACCGGGATTTTTTCGAGGCCGAGTTTTTTCAGTTCCGCACACGCGGCGTTCAACTGTCCCTTGCCGCCATCAATGAGGATGAGGTTGGGCAGATTCGAGGTTTGGAGTTCCGGCTTTAGCCGGTTTGCCGCCTGAAGGCGGGACTCCAAACCCTTGGCACTCGACTCTCGACCCTCGACCTTCGACTCATTTAGCAGCCGCGAATATCGCCGCTTCACCACCTCCGCCATGCTCGCGAAATCATCCTGGCCCTCGACGGTTTTGATTTTGAACCGGCGGTAATTCACCCGGTCGGGCCGGCCATTTTTGAAACTCACGAGCGATGCCACGGCAAACGTGCCGCTGATGTTCGAGATGTCGAAGCCTTCAATCCGTTGCGGCAGCGCGGATAAACCAAGCACTTTTGCGAGTTCGGCCAGATCGTGCTGCGGATCCATCGCCAGCGGCAAGGTGTAAGGCACGCGCTCGAACTTTCGTTCCTTCTTTGTCGTTTCCTTCAAGTCGCGGATGAGGTCGCGCAGGCCGGCGGCCTTCTCGTAATCCTGCGCGGTGGCGGCCTTGCGCATTTCGATTTCAAGCTGTTCCTTCATTTCGTGGCACTGGCCGGCGATGAAATCGCACGCGGCGCGGACCTGTTCCAAATACTGTTCGTGCGTCACATTGCCGATGCACGGCGCGGTGCAGTATTTGAGGTGCGCGTAGAGGCAATGCTTGTAATCGGCCGCACCCGGCGCGAACACGCGGCAGCCGCGCAGATTGAACTGCCGCCGCACCAGCGCCAGCGTGTTGCGCAGGGCGCCGGAATTCGAGAACGGCCCGAAGTAACGCGCACCGTCGTCCTTTTTCAGCCGGGTGAAGGCGAAGTTCGGGATGGGGTCGTTCATATTCACCTTGAGCATCAGGAACCGTTTGTCGTCGCGGAAACTGATGTTGTAGCGCGGATGAAATTCCTTGATGAGTTTGCCTTCGAGCAGGAACGCCTCCGGTTCACTCCGCACGACGTGAATGTCGAAATCATGGATCGCATCGACCAGCGCGTTGAACTTCAGGTCCCAGCCCGGGCGGCGCGACGAATGGAAATACTGGCTGACGCGCTTGCGCAGGTCGCGCGCCTTGCCGACGTAAATGACCGTGCCGAACCGGTCCTTCATCAGGTAGATGCCCGGTTTATGCGGCAAGACGCCCAATTTTTTGCGGATGGCTTCAGTCACAGGCATGTGGAAAATCTCACGCAAAGGCGCCAAGACCGCAAAGTTTATTTAACCACGGATGTACACGGATAAACCCAGCGCGGCTTATGCCGCAACCACAGATTTTGGACTGCGGCGGGAAGCGAAGCGCCACGCCGCTTTGGGAAGCAACCGGCCGTGCGGAAAGCGGTGTCGCCGCTGCGCTCTGCCACCGCAGTCCAAATCTTTGTCATCCGTGCGCGAAGTTGCAGGATTGTATTACGTATATTCCAAAACCGAAAACCACCATGGTTCTATTTCGACTGTGAACTGTGGACTGTGGACTCCGGACTTTTCTTCATGTGCCTGTGGACGAAGAAATAATACAGTCCGCCGAGCACCAGCACCGCACCCGCAAGCCAGAGCGTGACGCGATGATACTCGCCTTTCATCAATTGTTCGTCCTGCCCCATCTTCACGCCCAGCCAGCACAACACCGAGCACCAGATAGCCGAGCCGAGCAGTGTAAAGATGGAAAATTTCAGGTAATCCATCCGCACAATGCCCGCCGGAATGCCAATGAGATGCCGCACGACCGGCAACATGCGCGAAATGAAAATGCCCATCGGGCCGTAATATGCCGCCCAGCGTTCCGCGCCTTCCACTTTTCCGGCGGAAATGAAAACGTATTTGCCAAAATGCAGCACGAGCGGTCGGCCGGCAATCCGCGACGCCCAATACATCAACGTGGCGCCAAACCACGACCCGATGGTGCCCGCCAGCACGATGCCCCACAGGCTCAACGGGATTTGCCCGGTGTGCGCCCAATGCGCCGCCGGCGGAATCACGATTTCGCTGGGCAGCGGGAACAGCGAACTTTCCACCGCCATCATGAGCGCGATGGCGGGATAACCGCCCGTTTGCAGCGCGTGATTATACCAATCGCCCAGCCACTGGATGATTTGATGCATGGCGGCTGGTTATAGCGGAAAAGCGGGCTGAAGCAATCCGCGAATTCGGTAGGAGTCGAGGTAACGAGACTCAAATCTTCAAGTGCGAAAGGCAGACTTGGTAGGACTAACGGGACATCACGCAGTTAGCTTGGCCAAACAAAACTCCGGACGGAACATCAATTCGCTCCAGGTAAAATCAACTCCATCCCCGCTGAACCGGGCCGCTGCGGGTTAATCTTGCCGCAACGCTTGGGGGAAATCCATTGCGCCGTGCTTGAGACGGAGAATTTCCAACCGCATTCCGTTGAAACGATAAAAGATCAGATAGTTCTCAAAATCATTCACGCGCCACGAGCGGATATTTTTCAAATCCCGGCCGCGAAATTTTCGCAGCCGGCCTTTGAGCGGTTGCAGCGCGAGTCCCTCAATCGTCAGGTCAATCGCCTCCAGAAAACGGGTGGCGGCGGCGGGGTTGTGTTCCAAGATGCGCTGGAAGTAACCGAAGGCGTCCAGCTCGGCGTCGTGACGGACAAAAATTTCAATCCGGTTCACGCGGCGAGGGCGCGACGACCGTTGCGGGTGGCCAGTGCGGCAAAGTGGCCGCGTTTGTATTTTTTCAGCGGACTGCGGAGTGAATGACGCAACGCCGCTTCAAGCTGCGGATCGTTGTCTTCCTGCTCGACCAGTTCGTACACGCGCAACGCCTCGCGGACCACCTCATCTTCGGAGAGGTAGCCGCCGCCCTTCATCTTTTGGCCGACGAATTTTTCCTGATGCGCCGTGAGCAAAACCTTCATGGCTGAAAGTTAAATGTTGATCTCCATGGTGTCAAAAAGTTTTAAGTGTCGAAACCGCAAAGAACACAAGGAACACAAAGACAAGACAGGGATCTTGCATTTTTGCCTGCGTGAACATCCGCTGGAGCGTTTCAAGCGCGGCGTCGGGCTTCTGCGCCGAGTCGAAGGCGCTGGCTTCGCCGTAGTAGGCGTTGGCAAATTCAGGATTGGATTGAATCGCGTGCTCGAAAAGTGAAATGGCTTCATCAGTCTTGCCGCGCTCGTGGCAAACCGCCGCCAGGCTGTTCAAGGCCCAGGCATCATTCGGTGCGATTTCGAGTGCTTTGCGCAGAAACTTTTCTCCTGTCTCTTTGTCTGACTTTTCCCGGATGTAAAGATTGGCCAGCACAACCCAACTCCACGCATCTCCCGGATCGAGCCGGAGAACCTCAATCAAATGATTCGTCGCATTGTCAACGTCGCCGGTCTCGACATAAGCCATCGCCAGGTCGCGGCGTGCCTTGTGCAGCGAAGGTTGCAACTCCAAGGCGCGCTTGAGAATGCCGATGGCCTTTTCGTAGTTGCCCTCGGCTGCGCGTTTTCCGGCGCGTTCGGCGAGCCGGGCGGCTTCAGCTTGGGCAGCCGTCGATTCTTCAGGATATTGAATTACCACCTCGTCGCCTTCGACTATCACCGTCACAGGTTGCGGTAGAAAACCAAACTGCTTCAACACGAGTGGAGTAATGGCAGCCAGGTCGGTTGCATTTGTGGGCGGTGTCTTTCCCTCGAATTCATAGAGGGCGGCGATTTTTAACCGCATGGTCCGGATTTGGCTCACCCGCCGACTCCCTTCATCAAATCAGAGGGGGTGATGCCCAAAGCTTTGGCAATCAGAATGACGTTCTTGATGCCGGGATTGCGGACGCCGCGTTCAATGTCGCTGAGATAAGTGCGGTCGAGGTCGGCTTTTTCCGCGAGGGCTTCCTGGGAAAATTCTTTGGCCCGGCGGTGTTTGGCCACGCTCTGGCCAAACGAGCAAAGGATGGGATCACGCTTTCGCATGCCCCATACTTCACACCTTTGTCGGAAATGAGTCTATCGGTGATAAGTGACAATTTTTTTGTTCGCGGTGAGATCTAGATCTTCCAAAGCTCTCATCGCATTAAACCGTCGGACTTGTTTCCGGTTCAACCGCACGGGGAATTTTAAGGACGCAGAAAATAATTCCGCTGCTTTTCGCTGATGGGCATTTCGAGTTTTTCCATCACGGCCAGCATGTCTTCCTGGACTTCGCTTTGACTTCAAAGCCAAACAGGCGCATTATTGGAACATGACGGGTAAACATAAATTGCCTGACGTTTTCTCGCAGCATCCGCAGGTAATGAGCGGTGCGCTGGTCTTCAAAGGAACGCGCATTCCGGCGCAGACGTTCTTCGATCATCTCGATCACAGCGGCACGCTCGAACAGTTCCTCGAATGGTATGAAGGCGTGACCCGCGCGCAACTGGAAGCCGCGCAGGAAATCCGCCTGGCGACCGCCGCGTGAAAATTCTTTTCGACCAGGGCGTTCCCAAACCTCTGCAAACGCATCTGGCGGCCCACGAAGTGCGCCGCGCGTTTCAACTCGGCTGGGCGGACAAGAAAAACGGCGAATTACTCGCGCTCGCCGAACAGGCCGGTTTTGACGTGCTGGTGACGACGGATCAAAATTTGTTGCATCAGCAAAATCTTCGCTGGCGAAAACTGGCCGTGTTCATTTTGGGACGCGGCAACTGGCCGGAGATTAAACCGTACGCGGAAAAGATCGCGGCGGAAATCAATTCCATCAGGCAACCCGGCGTCCACTTTTTTGCGATTGAACCGGACAACAAATAATTTTCACGCCTTCAGAAAATAATTCCGCTGTTTTTCGGTGATGGGCATTTCAAGTTTTTCCATCACGGCCAGCATGTCCTCCCAGACCTTGCGCTTCTCGCTCATGGCCTGGTTGCGCAGCAGATACGCCGGATGATACGTGGGCATGAGCGGCGTGCCGCGATACGTTTTCCAGGTGCCGCGCAGCTTGGTGATGCCGATGGTCTTGCCCAGCAATCCTTCCACCGCCGTCGCGCCCAGCGCCACGATGACCTTGGGCCGGATCAAATCAATCTGCTCGTGCAGATACGGAATGCACGTGGCCATCTCACCGGAGGTCGGCTTGCGGTTGCCGGCGGATTGGCCGGGCGTGTCGGGACGGCATTTCAAAATGTTGGCGATGTAAACATCCGCGCGGCTCAAACCTGTCGCCTGGATGATTTTGGTAAGCAACTGGCCGGCCTTGCCGACGAACGGTTCGCCCTGCTCGTCTTCGTCCGCCCCCGGCGCCTCGCCAACGAACATGAGCTGCGCGTCAATGCTGCCGACGCCGAATGCTACATTCTTGCGCGACGACGCGAGGTGGGGGCATTTGACGCACGCCAGCGCCCGCTCGCGCAACGCGGCAAAGGCCACCGCTTTTGCCTGCGGATCCAGCGGCGGGCTTTGGCTGGGAACGGTTTCGCCCGGCAACGCGAGCAGGGCGGTTTGCTCAGCAACGGGCTGTGGAGCGCCGGTCTCCGACCCGGCAGGTTTCTGTCTTTCTGCGCGTGCCGGGCCGGAGGCCGGCGTTCCGGTTGCGGGCGGTTGCGCCAAGGCGCGGAGGGTTTCGGGCGATACGGCGACGTGGCGCACGCCGTGCGATTTCAAATCTTCCAGATGTTGGATTGTCGCGTCGAGCAGTTGTTCGTAGGCATCGGCCATCGGGCTTATCGTAGCGACTGCCCGGCAAAGCACAAAAATTAGTTGTTCACAATCGGCGCCGGGGCCAACCGGATCATTGCCCAAAAGATTAGAGACGCCCCTCCCGCCTTCGGCATTGCGCGCCTTCGCATTTCGCCGTAATTAGACCGTGCCCATGAAACGAAAAATCGCTTTTCAAACATTGCTGATTTTGTTTGCGTCCCTGTTGTTCCCCGGCTGCACTTCCACCCGGACGGTCACTGTTTCTCTGCCCGCGCCTTCCAAAATTTGCCCCTTCAAGATCGACGGGTTGTTTTATGAAACCGCTGCCAGCCGGACAGCGCTCCCGGTCGTCCCCTTCGCCAAGGCGCCGGACGGTTCGGGACAGCAGGCGGAAACCAAAATGCCCGACGGCCGGGTGGTGATAATCTCTGTGAAACCGGATGGGAACGACTTTTCCATCCGACTTTCCGCGACGCCGGACACGGACATCCTCCGGTGGGGATTGGCCGTGGATGCCGCACCGGACGAAGACTTCACCGGTTTGATGGAGCGCGTCGTGGACGGGCCGCAGCAGGCTTCGTGGGCAACGAACCTTACCGCTGCCCTGAACCTGCGCGGCGAGACCGTGGACATGATTGTCAAGCCGACGCTGTCGGTCTATGCGCCATTTTATCTTTCGTCGCGCGGCTATGCGGTTTTTGTGAAAGGCTGCTGGCCGGGCCGGTTTGATTTTTGCGCGAGCGTTTCCAACCAAGTGAAGATTGAATTTGAAGGGCCGTCATTCGAGGCGAAAATCTACACCGCCAACAATCCCGCCGCGCTCGTTCGCGCACACGCGCTCGACGCCGGGCCGCCGTTCCTGCCGCCAAAATGGATGTATGGCACCTGGCGCTGGCGCGACGAAAACACGCAACGGACAAATTATTACGACGGCACGCCCGTCACGGGTCCGTTCAATTCCGAGTTCATGGAGGACGTGTTGTTGATGAAGGCCTACGGCATTCCCCTCGGCATTTACTGGATGGACCGTCCCTGGGGCCCGGGCGAAAACGGTTACGACGACTTTGAGATTGATACGAACCGGCTGCCGAACTTCGCCGAATCGGTGAAATGGCTCAATGAGCAAAACGTGCAGATGTTTTTGTGGATCGGGCCGTTTTTTCAGGGGCAAATGGAAACGAATGCGCTGGCCAAAGGCTGGACACTCACCAGTGCCGGTCAAAAGCCGGCCAAAAGCAATTATCCGCTGGCCGACTTCACCAATCCCGAGGCGAAAAAATACTGGCAGGAAGGCGTGGCCAGACTGCTGAAGCTCGGCGTGGCCGGTTTCAAGATGGACCGCAGCGAGGAGAACATACCGGAAAGCGGGCCGTACCGGGTTTGTGACGGCCGCTCCGTCCGCGAGAACCGCAATGCCTATCCGGTCCTGTATTTGCAGGCGGCCTATGACGTCGCCCGGGAGTATCGCGGCGACGATTTCGTCTGCATGCCGCGCGCAGCTTACACCGGCAGTTCAGCCCACGGTGTGTTCTGGGGCGGCGACATCGGCGGCACGCCGGAAGGTTTGCGGGCCGAGATTATTGCCGTGCAACGGGCGGCGGTGATGGGTTATCCCAACTGGGGTTCGGACACCTGCGGCTACAGCCAGCAATCGGCGGACACGGAAGTCTGCGGCCGCTGGCTCGCCTTCAGTTGCTTCACACCCATCATGGAAGTCGGCCCGACGCAAAACCGCGCGTTCTGGAATTTCCACAATCCTCCGAGCTATGACGCGGAATTGATTGCCCTCTGGCGGCTTTACGCGCGGCTGCACACCCGGCTGGCCGATTACAGTTTTGAACAGGCGAAAGTCGCCCACGAAACCGGGATGCCGATCGTGCGACCGCTGTTTTTGGTCGAACCGAAGGCGCCCGCCGCGTGGTCGAACTGGTGGACGTATCTTTACGGCCCGGACCTGCTGGTTTCGCCCATCTGGCAAAGAAATCAGCGAACGCAGGAGGTTTATCTGCCGTCCGGCAGCCAATGGCGCGACGCGTGGAATCCTGAAAAAATTTACGCCGGCGGCCAAACCATCATCGTCAATGCCGATTTGCATCAAATGCCGATTTTCGTCCGGGTCAGCTCGAACGTCGAACTCGGCGATTTGCCCCGGGAATGGAGCGACGCGGTGGCCGCCGCGAACACCCGCCCGGACTTGAGGCGGCTCGATGCAGAAGTGCGCGAGTGGTTTGAGAAGTCAGTCCGCCGCTGACGCCGGTCGCTCAAGCACCACTGCCAGCAAAATCACCGGGCCGGGCAGGCCGGAATCCGTCAGCGGCCAGTTCAAGGCGTCGAACGGCCGGTGGTTGGGGTTGACGAAATTGATGTCGTTAAAATCTTCCATCCCGCGCCTGCTGGACCCCACCGGTCCAAATCGTGGATGCGGTTGGCCGAAACGCTGGTGACTTCGATTTCGAGCACGTTGCTTTCGGTTTCAAATTGTCCACCAGTACTTGGAACGGCGGGGTGATGAGCGTGCCGTAATCCTTCAAGGCGCCCCGGTTGCCACATTCGATGCTGCTCGGCAGTTTACAAAATGCAGAGACGCATCAAACCCCAATAAAATCTGGCGCATCCGGCAGGAATCGAACCTGCAACCTTCTGATCCGAAGTCAGAAGCTCTATCCAATTGAGCTACGGATGCATGTCCGGACATTGTGCGGATTTTGCGGTGGTGATAAAGCAGATTTATCGCGCCGGAATTTTAATGAGGGCGGATTCGCGCGCCGATTGACTTGGCGAATGGGTTTGTTAGCGTGGCGCAACATCATGGCGAAAAAGCCGCTCTCACGTCTCATTAATATTTTGACCGGCGTTTACTCCGGCGCAGAAAGCGAACTGAGCCGGCTCGAGCGGTTCGCGCACCTTTGCGCGCTTGTCATCAGGAGTTTCGTGCACAACCGCTGTCCCGTCCGCGCGGCGGCGTTGTCCTATACGACGCTGCTGGCGCTCATCCCGTTGCTCGCGGTGGCCATCAGCGTCACCAGCAGCCTGCTCAAAAACGAAGGCGAGGAAAAAATCTACCAGGCGATTGATAAATTGGTCTCCAACGTCATGCCGCCCGCAACGCTCAACCCCAACGACCAGGCGGTTTCACTCAGTCTCAGTTCCGGCCTGTCGGTGGCATTGACGCCGGCCAATGTCGTCGCAGAAACCAATGTTGTCGCGGCCGGCCCGGGCGATTCCGGTGGCGACACGCGGGTGGCCGTCGCGCAAAAGGAAGCTGCCCAATATATTCATAAATTCATCCAGAACACCCGCACCGGCACACTCGGCGTGATCGGCATGTTGTTGCTGGTCTATGTGGCCATTCAGATGCTCGCGAACATCGAAGACACGTTCAACGACATCTGGGGCGTGACCCGCGGACGGAACTGGTTGCTTCGGGTCGTGCTTTATTGGACGACCATTACGCTTGGTCCGCTCGCCATTGTCGCAGCGCTGGGGTTGACCGGCGGCTCGCATCTGCAAACCACCAGAAATCTCGTTGCCCAAATGCCGTTCATTGGCGACCTGATTTTCCAACTTCTGCCGCTCGTGGTTTTGTGGCTGACCTTCACGCTGGTTTATCAGCTCGTGCCGAACACCCGGGTCCGTTTCGCCGCGGCGTTTGTCGGCGGTGTCGTGGGCGGGTCGTTGTGGCATTTGAACAACATCTTCGGTTTCCTCTACGTTTCCCGCGTCGTTTCCAACAGCAAAATTTACGGGAGTCTCGGCCTCGTGCCCGTTTTCATGATCGGACTTTATTTTTCCTGGCTGATTCTGCTCTTCGGCGCACAGGTCGCCTACGCCTTCCAAAATCGCGCGGCATATCTGCAGGACAAACTCGCCGAAAACGTCAACCAGCGCGGACGCGAATTCGTCGCGCTGCGGCTGATGACGTGCATTGGGCAACGCTTCCAACGCGGCCTGCCGCCGGTCACAATTCAGGGAATTTCCGCCGAACTGGGCATTCCAAGCCGGCTCGCGCAACAGGTTTTACATACGCTCCTCGCTGCGCGGCTCGTCACTGAAATCGCCGGCGCCGAATCCGCCTACGCGCCCGCGCGTCCGCTGGATTCGATGAATGCCCACCACATTCTGCACGCCATGCGTACCGGCGGCGGACAGGAACTGCCCTCGCAAAACGAACCGGTGCGCGCGGAAGTTTACGGCGAATTTGCGCGCATCGAGGAGGCCGAACGCCAGGCCGCCGCGTCCGTGACGATGCTTGCGCTGGTCAATCGCGCCCAAGCCCGGCTCGAACTCACCCCGCCTTCGCCAACCGCCACATCTTCAACCGACGCCGACGAAAGCTTTCCCCTGTGATCATTTGCATTCCCAAGGAAATCAAGGAGCAGGAATACCGTGTGGCGGGGCGCGCGGCATGAAGCGGGAGAAGCCATAACGTAGAGCTGGCCTTGCTATTTGCAGTGAAGATGCACGACAAAACTTTGTCCCACGTGGGACAAAGTTTTGTTAACCATCACGTCATGAGCGGCTTCGGTTGAGCTTGCGTTGTGGGTTCAACGCGTTTCCGACAAGTCACCGCTTCGCAATAAACTTTTTGAGCCGCACCATCGCTTCCTTGAGATTTTCCATGCTGGTCGCGTAGGCACAACGAATGAAGCCTTCGCCGCATTCGCCAAACGCCGTGCCCGGCACCGCCGCCACCTTTTCCTCGTGCAGCAATTTCAACGCGAAGTCCTTTGACTTCAGGCCGAACTTCGCCACGCTCGGAAACGCGTAGAACGCGCCGAGTGGACGGTGACATTCAATGCCCATGTCCGCAAAAGCTGCGGCGATGAAATTCCGGCGGCGGCGATATTCATTGACCATCTCACCCACGTCCGTATCCGGGCGGGCGAGCGCTTCAATCGCGGCTTTCTGCCCCAGGGAAGAGGCGCACAGCATTGTGTATTGATGGATTTTCATCATCGCCTCAATGAGTTCCGCCGGGCCGCAGGCGTAGCCGAGCCGGTAACCGGTCATCGCCCAAGCCTTCGAAAAGCCGTGCAGGAAAATCGTGCGGTCGCGCATGCCCGGCAGGCTCACGATGCTCGTGTGCGGCGAGTCGTAGGTCAACTCGCCGTAAATTTCGTCCGTGACGACGATGAGGTCGCGCTCGCGGGCGAACGCGGCGATGTCCTCCAGATCCTGCCGGCCCATGACCGCGCCGGTGGGATTGTTCGGAAAATTCAGCATCAACACCTTCGTCTTCGGCGTCACGTTTGCCTCCAGCATCGCGCGGGTGAGGCGAAATCCGTTCTCCGGTTTCGTCTCGACGGCCACCGGCACACCGTGCGCGAACAGGATGGTTGCCCGATACGACACATAGCACGGCTCGTGGTAAAGCACTTCGTCACCCGGTGTGACCAGCGCGCGCAAGGCAAGATCCAACGCCTCGCTTACGCCGACGGTGATGAGGATTTCGTTTTCCGGGTTGTATTCCGCGCCGAATTTTTTGCCGACGTATTTGGCGAGCGCCCGGCGGAGTTCGAGATAACCGTAGTTGCTGGTGTAATGCGTCACGCCGCGTTCGAGCGCGAACATGGTGGATTCGCGCACGTGCCAGGGCGTGTCAAAATCCGGCTCGCCGATGCCCAGGCTGATCACGTCCTTCATCGTGCTGACGATGTCGAAGAAGTCGCGGATGCCCGAGCGCGGGATGTCGCGCACCGTCGCGTTGATGCGGTTACGGAGCGACACTGAGTCTTTCTTCTGCATGGCCGGATTCCATCAACACGCCGAGGCGCTTGTAGGTTTTGAGCATGAAATGGGTGGACGTGGAGAGCACGCCTTCGAGCGGCGACAGCCGTTCGCTGACGAACGCGGCCACTTCGCGCAGGTTGCGGCCCTCAATGAACAACAGCACGTCGTAGGTGCCGCTCATGAGATACGCCGAGCGCACTTCGGGAAAACGGCTGATGCGCGCGGCGACGGTGTTGAACCCGCCTTCGCGCTGGGGCGACACCTTGACCTCGATGACGGCCGTGACCGTATCAAGCCCGAGCTGGTCCTCATTGAGGATGGCCTGGTAGCCGCGGATGATCCCGCTCTTTTCGTATTTGGCAATGCGCTCGTTCACCTTCGCGACAGTGGTGTTCAGCATCTTCGCGATGTTCTCGCGCGACTCGGTCGCGTTGGCCTGCAAAATTTTCAACAGTTCATCCATAATTCACCTCATGATGAGACGCGCGGGAAAGTAACGGCTCGCGGCGGCTTGGTCGAGCGGAAACAACCCGGCGCCCTGCGTTATGCCACCAACCGCTTCTGAAGCATCCCCCGCCATTCGTCAATTGCCTTCGAAGCCACAAACTTCACCGCACGGGCTGCAGCTGTCCGGTGGAATTCCGTCAGGTCGGCGGCATGGTTCGCGCCGAGGCGACCAGATTTTTTTGGGGTTGCCACGGAATCGCTGTCAAATAATATCACGTCCATAAACCGGTATGACCGAAACTGAATCAGAAGACAGGAATCAGTCTGGGAATTTTTGCTGCTCCAACCCAAGGCCAGTGAAACCATGACGACGAAAACAAGCAATCCCAGACCTGAAAAGACCGGACCAATCAGGCTGGCAAGCTATTTACCCGGAAACAACCCGGCGCTGCCGCCTGTCAATCTCCCCGCCAGGCCGTTGATTGGCATCCTGGAAGGAACCGGCATCGGACCGCAGGTCATCAACGCCACCTTGCAGGTTTTGAAATCAGTCGAGCAGGCGATGAACCTCAGGTTTGAAGTGCGGCACGGCGGGCTGATTGGCGAAAAGGCCGTGGCGTCCTGTGGCAAATGGCTGCCCGAGGACACCATGGAATTTTGCGCTGATGTTTTTCGAGTCGGAGGCGCCATCCTCAGCGGCCCCGGTGGCGGCCGCTATGTTTACGATTTGCGGCGGCGTTTTGATTTGTTCTGCAAATTTGTTCCTGTGCAGCCTGCGCCGGAGCTGGCGCGCGCCGGCAGAATTGCCCCGCAGTTTCTGAAAAACGTGGACCTGCTCATCGTGCGCGACAATACCGGCGGCGTTTATCAGGGCCAGTGGGGCGACCGCGCCACCGACAAGGGCCGGTTCGCGGAACATTCGTTCAGCTACAGCGAGGCGGAAGTCCATCGGCTCGTTGAAGTCGCCGCGCGCGCGGCGGCCGCCCGCAGGGGCAAATTGCATATCATCGTCAAGGGAGGCGGCATCCCCACCATCAGCGCGCTCTGGTGCGATGTCGGCCGCGCGGTGGCGCGCCGGCACGGGGTCGAGGCGGCATTTATGAACATTGACCTCGCCGCTTATGAGTTGATCCAAAACCCAGCGCACTTCGACGTGATCGCCGCCCCGAATCTTTTCGGCGACATCCTGGCCGACGTGGCGGGCGTCCTGGTTTCATCACGCGGCGTGACTTTCTCCGGCAATTTCGATGCGCACGGCCACGGTGTCTATCAAACCAACCATGGTTGCGCCCACGATCTGGCCGACACGGACATCGCCAATCCGGCCGGACAAATCCTTTCGCTGGCGATGCTGCTGCGCGAAAGTTTCATCCTGGACGAAGCCGCCGCGCTTGTCGAAAAATCCCTCGCCGCAGTCTGGCGCGCGGGTTGGCGCACCGCCGACCTCGCCGAGCCGGGTTGCCGGATTCTGGGCACGAAAGCCATGGCCGACAAGGTTGCCGAACAGGTTCTTCGTTCGGCGGAAATTCCGCAGCTTGCATGAAGCCCGCACTGTTGCTCGTTGATTTGCAAAGTGACTACCTGGCGACACCTGAACTCCACCCACCGGCAGATGCCGTAGTCACCCGCGCGGCAGTGTTGCTTGATCATTGCCGCCATCACTGCATCCCGGTCATCCACGTCTGGACCACCATCCGTCGCGATGAAGACCGGCGGCTGCCACATTGGAAGCGAACGGGTCGCTGGATGTGCGTCGCCGGCACAAGCGGACACCAACCTCCCGCCCGGCTGCAGCCGCGAGAGGGTGAAACGATCATTCACAAAACCGGCTTCAACGCGTTTGCCAGCGCGACGCTTGATGCCGCGCTCCGGCGGATGAATTGCGACGCGGTAATTCTCGCGGGCGTTCATCTGCACACCTGCGTCCGCACCGCCGCCGCTGAAAGTCTTGAACGCGGCCTGGAGGTTTTCATTGCCGAAGACGCCGTCGGCAGCAACGACCCGGCCCACGCCGCCGCCGTCCGCCGCTGGCTGGCGGAACGCTGCGTTCAATTTGAACCGGTGGACGCGGTGCTGTCGCGATTGGATGGAAATGAGCCGTCAAAAATGGTCCATCGCTCGCCGCGCGAAACGGACAAAATATTATTCGAAGTGCCAATTGCCGGCGCGGATGAAATTGCGGCGGTGGCTGCGGCGGCAAAAAATGCGTGGACAAACTGGCGGCAACACCCGCCGTCGTCATGCCAACCATTGCTCGGAAAAGTTGCGGAACGATTGGAGACCGCCGCGCCGGATTTGGCGCGGCAAATGGCCGTTGAAATTGGCAAACCGCTTTCGCACGGACTTGAAGAAGTCCGTCGCGCGGCGGAAAACATCCGCGACGTGGTTCACCGCGCCGCAAACTTTGAACTGCAAACGCGCGCAGCCGCCGGAATGGTGCGCCATCAACCGCTCGGTGTCGTCGCCATCATTTCGCCGTGGAATAATCCGGTGGCGATTCCCGTCGGGAAAATTGCCCCGGCTTTGGTCTATGGCAACACGGTCATCTGGAAACCAGCGCCCGCCGCCACACACCTCGCGCAGGTGATTCTGCGGCTGCTGCGCGACGCCGGAGTGCCCGCCGACGCGGTTCAACTTTTGCCCGGGGACCACACTACGGCGCAACAACTTGCCGCGAATAAAAATGTCAGCGCCATCACACTCACCGGCTCGGCCCCGGCCGGGCATGCGATCCAGGAAATTTGCGCGCGCCGCTTCGTGCCATTGCAGGCCGAACTCAGCGGCAACAATGCGGCAATTGTCTGGGATGACGCCGATCTGCCGCAAGCCGCCGCACAAGTCGCATGGGGCGCTTTTGGTTTTGCCGGTCAGCGCTGCACGGCCAATCGCCGCGTGGTTGTATGTGCGCCCCGGTTTGAAGGTTTTCTGCGCGAATTGAAGATTGCCGCTGAAAAACTGGTCTGGGGCGACCCGTTGAAAAAATCCACGGACCTCGGGCCGGTTATTCACGCGGGCAAACGCGAGGAACACGCCGCGTTGATTCGCGCTTCAAAAAATTCCGGCGCGGCGCATCGGGTTGAATGGCTCTTTGAAAAGCGCGCCCGGGAATCATGGGTGAAAGCCGGCGCTTACGCGCAGCCGGCAATTGTCTGTTGCGACGAGCCGGACCACTTGCTGGTGCAAGAGGAAACCATGAGCCCGCTGCTCGTGGTGCAGCGCGCCGACGATTTCGATCACGCCTTGAAATTATGCAATGGTGTGCGCCATGGGTTGGTGGCCGCACTTTTCAGCCATTCGCCCGAACTTCGGCAAAAATTCCTCGCCGAAGCCCGGGCGGGAATCCTTAAGTTTAACTCCGCAACCGCAGGCGTGGATGTGTCGTTGCCGTTTGGCGGCTGGAAAGCTTCGGGTCTCGGCCCGCCCGAACACGGCGAGGGTGACCGGCTGTTTTACACACGGATGCAGGCGGTTTACGGCGCGAAAAATTTGCAGGTTTAACATAATACGATCACATGGATTGGAACGAGTGGTACAAGCAATACGACAGTTTTCCGAGCCTGCAGGCACGACTGCGGATTGTCTGCGAGCAGATTGCCGCGACCCTCGATGATTGCCCTGCCGGTTCGATCCGGATTGTCAGCATCTGTGCCGGCGACGGTCGTGACCTGATTGGCGCCCTGCTCAATCACTCCCGTCGAAATGACGTGGTCGCCTGGCTCCTCGACAATCACGCGGAATCCATCACGCGGGGCAGGGCGGCGGCGGAGCAAGCCGGCTTGGGGCGGCAACTTCGATTCCTCGAAGCCGACGCCACCTTGGCGGGCAATTATGTCGGTGCGGTGCCGGCGGATCTTGTTTTGCTTTCCGGCTTTCTCGGCCACCTGCGCCATAAAGATGTTCCCCGCTTGATCGAAAGTCTGCCCATGCTCTGCCGGACGGGCGGCTGGACCATTTGGAGCCGGCACTTGGTAATGCACAAGGGCCGCGAGCAGGTCCCGGCGATTCGGGAGCTTTTCCGGCGGGCAAGATTTGAGGAGGTCCATTTCGAAACGACCGCGCCGGACGGTTTTGCCGTTGGCCGCAGCCGCTTCGCGGGCCGGGTAAAACCGTTGGACCCGGCGCAGGTGTTGTTCGAATTCGTGGGACTCGATCGTCTTTTGCCGGTTCCGCCGCCGACCCATTTGGGATTGGCCAAAGGGAAAAATGATTTCCCCGGCGAGACCTGCGAAACCGTGACCGATGAAAATTTGGGCAACGTGGACCTGTCCCTTCCCGAATATTTCGCGCAAATCGCGGCGCGGCATCCGTCGCGCCCGGCCATCGGCGCAGGCGGGTGGCGGCCCGCTTACACAGAATTGAACGCCTCCGCCAATCGGCTCGCCCACACGCTGCTTGGCGGCGGCGGTGCGTCAGGCGGACGCGTGGCGTTGCTGATGCGGCACGATGCGCCGCTCATTGCCGCGATTCTGGCCGTCCTCAAAGCAGGGGGAATTGTCGTCGTGCTGAATCCAACCGATCCACCGACGCGGCTCAAACAAATTTTGGCGGACGCGAGCCCGGGCGCGATCATCACGGATTCGGCGAATTGTGAACTGGCGGCCCAAATCATTGAAAAAAATCAGCGCATTGTTTGCTTTGAAGAACATTTGACCGGCCCGGCTCACGATCCCGAAATCAAAGTTGCTCCGGAGGCCGTGGCCTTCCTCATTTTTACTTCCGGTTCGACGGGCCGGCCGAAGGGCGTCATGCAGACGCACTGCAACATCATCCACAATGTGTTGCGACTTTCCCGGGGGATGCGGTTGCAGCCGGAAGATCGAATCTCCCTGCTCGCTTCACCAAGCGGCGGTCAGGGCCTGAGCACGATGTGGTGTGCCTTGTTGAATGGCGCGGCGTTGTGTCCGTTTCCGGCGATGGAAAAAGGCGTCACTGGCCTGGCAGACTGGATGAAGGAAAACAAAATTACGGTTTTCGTTTCGACGGTATCCCTCTTCCGCCATTTCATTCGAACGTTAAAAAACGGCGACTGCTTTCCCGCCGTGCGATTGGTGCGATTTGGCTCCGAACCCGCCATTTCGGATGACTTCGCGGCCTACAAGAAACATTTCACAGCCGGGTGCGTCTTGTTGAACACGCTTTCCTCGACGGAAACCGGCAATGTCACCCAACTCCGTTTCACGCAAAACGACCGTGTTGCGCCGGGCCGGCTGCCGACGGGATGGCCGGCGGCGGGGATGGAGATTCTGCTCCTGGATGGAAATGGCCGGGAGGTCCGCGCCGGGGAAGTCGGCGAGATTGCCGTGAGCAGCCGTTATCTTTCGCCGGGTTACTGGCGCAACGAATCATTGACCGCCGCGTGCTTCTCCGAAGGACGCGGGCCAGATGGCGTTCGGGTCTTTCACAGCGGTGACCTTGGTCGTCGCATGGCGGACGGCTTGCTCATGTTCATGGGACGCAGGGACGCGCGCGTCAAGGTTCATGGCTACCGAATCGAGGTGTCTGAAATCGAAGACGCGCTGGTCCATCAACCCGAAGTGGAGGGGGCCGTTGTTGGCACGTGTGAGGCGCCGAACCATGACACTCAACTTGTCGCATACGTGGTTCTGCGCACCGGACGGAAATGCACCGCGGAAACGTTGCGGCGCATATTGCGGTCCACTCTCCCCGGTCACATGGTGCCGGCCAGCTTCATCTTCCTCGAAGAATTTCCACTCACACCGCATGGAAAAATTGACCGGCTGGCGTTGCGGCCGCCGCCCGAAAACAGACCGCCCCCGAGCCGCAGGTCGAGGCCGCGGGACATCGTCGAATCACAATTGGCGCGGATTTGGCAGTCGGTCTTGGAGATTCCGCGGATTGGCCGGCATGACGATTTTTTTGATTTGGGCGGAACCTCGATTCAGTCCGCCGAAGTGCTGGCGCGCATTGAGGAGCTGTACGGCGCGTCCTTGTCGCCTTCAACCTTGGTCGAGCACAGCACCATCGAGCGGCTGGCGGGGCTGGTCGCCGGGTATGTGGTGATTCCTTCGCCAAGTCCGCTGGTCACGCTGCGCACGGCGGACGCCGGACGACCGTTGTTTCTCGTTCACAGCGGGCAGGGCGACGTGACTTCATACGGCCTGCTGGTGCGGCGGCTGCCGGGGCGCCCGATTTACGGCCTTCAGTCCGTCGGGCTGCAAGGCGAAAGCTGGCCACTGATGGGCATCCATGCAATGGCGCAGCGTTATCTGCGCGAAATCGTCGCCAAGGACCCGACCGGTCCCTATCTGCTGGGGGCCACCTGCATGGGCGGAATGGTTGCCTTTGAAATGGCGCAAATGCTGGTTCGCCAGGGCCGCAAAGTGGGATTGCTCGCCTTGTTTGATGTCCCTTGTCCGCTTCCAATATGGCAACATCATGATTGGATCGAGCGGCTATACGGCCCGATTCGTGATCCGGTGCGCGACGCGTTCCGGATGCTGCGCTGGGCCATCATCCGCGCCGCCGGCCTGGGCCGCAACCCGCGCGTGGCGATCGCCTACCGGCGTTTTGTTTCGCACATGAACGGCCGCGCCAACCGCCATTACCGGCCGGATTTTTTCCCCGGTGCCATCACGTTGTTCAATACTGTCGAATCGAAATTCCCGCGGGAAGATCGTCGTCTCGTGATGCGCCGTTACGCAAAAGAAACACAGGTCATCCTCCTCCCCGGCAACCGCTCCGGGCTTTTTGCCCGGCCGGTGGTGGATGAACTGGCGCGGCAATTGCAAAGCGCCCTCGCACTTGCCGAAGGCAAAGGGCCGCCATGACACCGGTAATCAAATGGCGGCAACGATTGCAGGAACCTGCTGAATTGCCGGGCGCAGATGAAATCCATCTCTGGCAGACCGACCTTGATGAAGCGCCAGCGACCGGCGGAATTTTGTTCCGCACGCTTTCGTCTTCCGAACAGGAACGCGCCCGGCGGTTTGTTTTTGAGGAGCACCGCCGGCGTTACCTTGCCACCCGGGCCTGGCTCCGGTCCGTGCTCGGCGCCTACCTGAATTTGTCTCCACAAGCCGTGCCTTTGGCGGCCAATGCCCATGGCAAACCCTGCATCGCCGCGGAAGCAAATCGCGCCGGTCTGCAATTCAATCTTTCCCATTGCGACCGCCGCGCGCTGCTGGCGGTGACGGCTGGACGGGAAATTGGGGTTGACTTGCAGGGAGTATTGCGGGATGCCGCGTGGCCTGCCGTCGCCGGACGCTGCTGCACGCCGGATGAATGGGAACACGTTCACGTCCTCCCACCGGCAATGCGCGCCCCGGCTTTTGCGGAAATCTGGACGCGCAAGGAAGCCGCCGGCAAAGCCGCGGGTGAAGGTCTGACGTCGCGGATTTTCTCCATCGCCGTCGGTCCAGCCAATTGGGGAAGGATTGACTGTGGCGGGGGTTTGTTTGTCTGGTCGCTTCCAGCCCAGGACCGGTTTGCCGCAGCCGTAGCCGTGCGCCAATCGCTGTGAGGCGGGCGGGAAGGTCGGCTCGGGACGGATTTGGTCGAGCGCGAATGCAACCGCTTGAACAACCAAGCCGCCGGGAACCGTGGTTGAGCGGGAAACGGGTCCGGCTATTTGTCCATTCCATACACCAGAATCTTGAATGTGCCGGGAATCATTCGCGGACGCTGGCGCGGCGTAGCCGTGGCCTGATTGGTCGGGGCTTCAAACTGTGCAGCGGCCAGATAAATTTTGTGCGTCTTCGGATCGAGCGCCATGGTCCGCGAGCCGCGTTGGGTTTCCAGCGTCTGCACCACCGTCAGCTTGTCCGGTGTATCCTCATGCGCAATCGTGGTTGTTCCATCGCCGCATGAGGCAAAAGCGAATCCGGTTCCCGCATCAAACGCATTGGCGTCCACGCCCTGTCCGATGGGTACCGAGGTGATGACCTTGCCACTGGTGCTGTCCATCATCACCATCGTCTTGCTGCCGCCGCAACCGAGGAACAGCCGGTGGTTTTTCAAATCAATCGCCATGCCGGAGGCCTCCTCGCCCGGCGCGATCGGCCAGTTGGTGATGACTTGGTGTGACTTCGTGTCAATCACGGCGACTTCGTTTTTATCTTCGAGATTGTCATAGACACACCCAGCCTTCGAGTCGGCCTGCGCGAACTCCGGCTTGCCATCGAGTGGAATGGTGGCGACGACCTTGCCCGCTTTCACGTCAACCACGGTTGCCGACTGGCCGCGACCATTGAACAGGTAGGCTTCTTTCCGGCCCGGCTCATAAAGCATCCCGTCGGGGTTTTGACCGGTGTCCACCTTGGAAAGCGTTTGCAACGTCTTCAGGTTCACGATACCGGCCTTGTTTTCCCGGCCATTGCTGGTGACACCCAGCCCGAGGTCGTGGGCAATGGCGATGCCGTGGACGCCCGGTGTGTTCGTGATTTCGCCGACGACCTGGTCCTTGGCAAGATCAATGACCACGACCTTGGTCCCGTGCGAGACATAGAGGCGCTGACCCGCCGAATCCACCGTCAGATAATCCCATCCGCCGTCACCGCCGACGGGAATTTCCTTGATGAAATGATAAGGCCCGCCTGCGCTACGCTCCGGCGAGGCAGGCCCGTCGGCGCGGCAAACCGCGATGGCCAGGCTGAACAGAACCGGCAATAGAATTTTTTTCATGGAGTGATTAGGTTAATTGAATTTATCACAACAACTTTTGCTCCTTGGCGCTCCCGGCGTCAATCCCCAAAGACCGGGCACGTGGCAGCACCCGGCCTTGAATATTTGGTGACGCCGATGGGCGAATCTTTTCCGCAGTCAAGATGGCAGAAAACCGGGCGTTTGAAAATTGTTTTCACCGAAAACAACGGTCACGGCCTCGTCGCCCGTTAACTCCAAATCTGCCGGTCCAGCGAGCGGTATTGAATGGCTTCCGAAATGTGGTCGCTCAGGATTTTTTCCGAACCGGCCAGGTCCGCAATCGTCCGCGCCACCTTCAGAATCCGGTCGTAGGCCCGAGCACTTAAATTCAAATCGGCCATCGCGTTTTTCAGCAGTTCCTTCGTCCCCTCATCCAGTTCGCAGAATTGCTTCAACTCGCGCGGGCCCATCCGGGCGTTGCAGGTGATCTTCGGTTTGGATTTGAACCGTTCGTGCTGGCGGCGGCGTGCGGCAACGACGCGCTCACGGATTTGCGCCGAGGTTTCGCCCGTGCGGTCGCCAGCGATTTCCCGGAATTTCACCGGCGGCACTTCCACGTGCAAATCAATCCGATCCAGCAGCGGCCCGGAAATCCGGCCCAGATAATTCTGGATTTCACGCGGCGAGCTTCTCGATTCGTGCGGCATCTTGCCGTCCGGCGTCGGGTTCATCGCCGCGACGAGCATGAATTGCGAGGGAAACGTCATCGTGCCCGCCGCGCGTGAAATGGTCACGCGTCCGTCTTCCAGCGGCTGGCGCATGGTCTCCAGCACGCTGCGCTTGAACTCCGGCAGTTCGTCCAGAAACAAAACGCCGTTGTGCGCCAGCGAAATTTCGCCCGGCGTCGGATTGATGTTGCCGCCAAGCAAACCCGCGTCGCTCGCCGTGTGATGCGGCGTGCGAAATGGCCGGCGCGTCACCAGCGCCTGGCCCGGGGCCAGCAACCCGACGATGCTGTGAATCTTTGTCGTTTCGAGCGCCTCGTCCAAGGTCAATGGCGGCAGGATCGTCGGCAGCCGCTTGGCCAGCATGGATTTGCCGGTGCCGGGCGGGCCGATGAGCAGCGCGTTGTGTCCGCCCGCAGCGGCAATTTCCAAAGCGCGTTTTACGTTTTCCTGGCCCTTGACCTCGGCGAAATCCAGGTCGTCGTCGTGCGCTTGATCGAAAATTTTGGCGATGTCCACCTTCGCCGGCGCGATTTTGATTTCGCCTTCGAGAAAGCCGGCGGCCTCGCGCAGATTTTGAACGGGGATGACCTGCAAACCTTCCACGACGGCGGCTTCGGCGGCGTTTTCCGCCGGAACGAGCACGCCAACCCTGCCGTCGGCGCGCGCGCGAAGGGCGACGGGCAAAACCCCTTTGCACGGACGCACTGCGCCGGTGAGCGCGAGTTCACCCACGATGACAAAATTGTCGAGCTGGTCGGTTTCGATTTGTTCGCTGGCGGCCAGCATGCCGACGGCGATGGGCAGATCAAAACTCGGCCCCTCCTTTTTCACGTCGGCGGGCGCGAGGTTAATGGTCGTGCGCCCCATCGGAAATTTGAAACCGGAATTCGTGAGCGCGGTCGAGACGCGGTCGCGCGATTCCTTTACGGCCGCGTCCGGCAGGCCGACGATGACAACAAGGGTGTCACCGTAACCGGCGTTGACCTCGACTTCCACGGGATACGCTTCAATGCCATTGAGCGCGGCGGAACAGACCCTGGCTAACATGGGAAAGTTATGGTCGAACCGGGGCCGGACATCAATCCGGTTTTTTGTTTTACATGGGAACGGCTGGCTGGTGGATGGCGATTTCGAGGACGAGGACGAGGACGAGAACGATTTAGGGCGGCGGGATGATTTCGAAGGGGATGGCTGGCAGTGCGCCCAGCGGCATCCGCTGGTTGTTGTTTGTCTTCGGCTTGGCCGCGTTGGTTTCCGCCGGGCGCGGTACGTAGCCGTTGATGATCAGGTTTCCCTTGAGGCCGGGCTTGACCTTGGCGGCATCCGTTTGCAGCACAATCTCCACCCCGTCGCGGACCGGTGATGCTTTCTGGATTGAGATTCCTTCCGGCGGATTGCTCAACTCGAACTGCGCCCGCTCCGCAATCCGCGGCCCGGGCAAGCCCACTTCAATCCGGGCGGTTGCGCCAGGAGGCATCCGCACCGGACTCCCGCTGAGAATGGTCATCGTCGCCCGGGGCGGTGGGCGTTTCAACACGGCGACCTCCAGTTCCTTCGCCGGGACCAGATGACGATAGGCAAACGCCTGCATCATGTCCTCGGCGGGCACGGCCTTTCGCACCTGCACTTGTCCTTGAATCATCGCGCTGCCTTGCAAGCTCAGGCTGACGGGTTCAGCCAGTTCTGTCGGCGGGGCGGTCAATGTGACTTGCACCTGCTTCTGGCCGGCCGGGATGGAGCCGCCGGTCAACTTGAACCCTGCCGGCGCGCCATCCAAAGCCAGCGTGATTTGATTGGTGAACCCGTCCTTGCGCAAGGCATAAACGGTGAGCGGAACGCTCCCGCCGGCGCGGACGTTGAGGCTGGATGGCACAACCCGCAGCGCGAAATCGGGCTGTGGCGGACTGAGACGCAGCCGGTAGCCGTATTCCGGGCCGCCCTTTTGCTGGGCGTCGCCGAGCCAGAGATAATAGGTTCCATTCGTCGGCAGGACCGTGCTGAAATAGGAATCGGCATGGTGCGTGTTCAGCCCCGAACCCTTGTCCTCGTAATCGTCATTGAACGCCAGTTGTTTGCCGGCGGCATCGGTCAGCTTGATCACCGAATCCAGCGGGGAATCGAGCCGGCGCGCATCCACATCCGCCACCAACGGGTCGCCGGTCTTGCCCTCAAACCGGAACACGTCCCAGTCGCCGGGATGGTCAATGCGCCCGTTGATGATGATGGGCAGCGTGACGGCCTGCGCGGTTTCCGGTGAATCGTTCGGCTCCTGCTCCAGGCATTCCGGCAATGTGTCCACGGCAAACGGAACGGTGTTGAAAAATTGTCCATTCAGCGAAGTGGTTCCGGCTTCGGCATTCTCGCGCTCCAGCGATGTCTCCGGCAGATTCCAGCCGGTCAGCGCGACGGAAGTTTTTTCGCCCGCCTTGCCGCCCAGCGGAAAAATGCCGGTGACGAACGGCCGTTCGCCCAGCGTGAGGCGATAGACGAAATCCTCGCGCCCGCGGTAAAGTGAATCATGAATTTCAACGGTATAGGTGCCGTTGGATGGCACTTCAAAATGGATGACGGGGTCGGGCTTGAAACGGAAACGCTCCTCGCTCGCCAGCGCTTTGCCCTTGGAATCGTATATCGTCAGCACCGCCTCGAACCAGCCCGGCACGGCGTCAGCCAGATAGGGGATGAGCTGCCGCGCCTCGACGGCCAGGACGAGTTGCTGGCCCTGCCGCGCCCAAAAATGATAACGGTCCGCGCCGCCGGGCGGAATCTGGCCGTTGAGGGTGACGGGCAGCGTCACGGTCGCCTCGGTGGGCGGCGGCAGCGCGGGGTCCATGCTGCCGCGATCCTTGGGCACGGCTTTCCAATCCGGCTTGCTGCTTTCCGGAAGCAGCCCCACACAGAACTTGAGCGGATTGGACAATCCGCCCGGAGTCCGCACGCGCATTTCATGGTCGCCGGGCGCGAGGTTGGTGGCCAGGGTGAGTTGCAACGTCATGAACTCGCTGATGGCCGGGTTGGCGGGCCGCCGTCCGAACTGCGTGAGCAGGCGCTTGATTTCTTCCAGTCTGGCCAGGTCCGTCTCGGTGAGCCGCTCGCCGCTTTTCCGCTTTTCCTGAAACTTGTTCAACTCCTCCTTCAACGCCTGCTGTTCCATGGGTTTGAGCGGGCGGTTGTAAGCGACGACTTTCGCGCGCGCCAAATCGCCATCCATGACCACGGCGAAATTGGTGATGCCGGTAGGAAACTGTCCGCCCACCGTGACCAGAAACGTCGTACCCTGCCGTCCACCGGCGGGATAAACATAGCCGACGTGCGGGGCGTTCTGGGCTTGGGCGGCGAACGCAATGGCGAGAAGAATCATCAACCCAAAAATGACTGGCTGGGTCCGCGCGCTGTGCCAACCGCGTGCGAAGCGTAGCGGCGGTTGGCAAACCGCCGATGGAATTTGCGGCTTTCTCCCGAAAGCCGCTACGAAATTAAATCGTACGCTCATGAAATTTTCACCGCTTACATGATTTCCTTCAGCAGTCCGCCGGACTTCACGCCGTCCGCCACCGTGGGCAGGACGCGCAGATCGAGTCCCCCCGGGTTCGGAAGCTTCGCATCGCCGTCAATGCCAAGCAATTCGTACATGCTGCCGATGAGGTCCACCGGATACACCGGCCGTTCCTTGACCTCCTCGCCTTTCGCATCCGACGCGCCGACGACGTGGCCGCCTTTGAATCCGCCGCCGGCAACCAGTGCGGAAAAAACTTTTCCCCAATGTCCGCGCCCGCCGTTCCATGGCTCCTCCCACTGGACCTTCGGCGTGCGGCCAAATTCGCCGCAACACCAGATGATGGTGCTGTCGAGCAGTTTGCGGTCGGACAAATCCTGGAGCAAGGTCGCCAGTCCCTTGTCCAGTTCCGGCAACTTGCGGCGCATTTCCTGGAAATGCTGCTTGTGCGTGTCCCAACCATTGTAGTTGATGGTCACGTAGGGAACGCCCTTCTCCACCAGCCGCCGTGCCGCCAGACAGGACTGCCCGAAAGTGTTTTTCCCGTACTGCGTCCGCAGTTCGTCCTTCTCCTGCGACAAATCAAAAACCTTTCCTGCGTCGCCCAAAATCAAGTCGTACGCCTGTTGCTCGGCCTGGTCGGATGCCGCGAGTTGCGCGTTGCCCGGCAGGGCGTGCTCCAGTGTGTTCAATTTTTGGAGCAGGTCACGACGGTCTTTTTGCCGCTGCTCGGAAATGCCGGGTGCGACGACGCCTTCCACCGCAAACGGTGTTTTGGCCGGATCGCCGCCCGTGGCGAACGGTTTGTAACGCGACCCCAGAAAGCCCGCCTCGGAAAAACGTCCCTGCGGCTCGGTCAACACGATGTAAGGCGGGATCAATCCCCGGTATCCGGCGTCGTAACCCTTGAACAGCGACACCACGGCGCCAATGCACGGAAAGACGTCTCGTCCGCCGGCTGGCCGGCCGGTCTGGACCATATACGACGCAGTTTCGTGGGCATTGTTGCCGTGGGTCATGCTGCGAATGAGGGAATACTTGTCCGCCTGTTTCGCCAGCAAGGGCAGCAACTCGCAAATTTTTATCCCGGGCACATTGGTTTCGATGGGCGTTTTGAACGGCCCGCAATAATCGTTACCCGCCTCCGGCTTCGGATCGAAGGTGTCCAGGTGACACGCGCCGCCCCAGAGCCAGATTTGGATGACCGCTTTGGCCCTGGCTGGCGGCGGCCCGGCGGCGGCAAAGGCCGGAAAATCCAACCCGCGGGCCAGCCACAATCCCGCCGCGCCCAGCAGACCACGGCGCATCGCCTCGCGACGGGAAATGCCGGCTAACTTGTGTTTCGTTTTCATGTCTTCTCGCTCTTCACCCGCTTTCAGTGCCGGTAAAGAAATTCCGCACTGTTGATCAAGGCCCACGCGACGTCCAGCGCCGCCGCCCGGTTGTCCGCACCGTCGGTCGGGAAATGTCCCACCGCAATCTGGAGTTCGTTCTCCGTCGGAAAACGCGAAAGAATCGCCAGATAAAGTCCGGCGACCACGTCGCGCGGGTTGTCCCGGGTTTTGAGCAGGTACTTGAACTTCTCGCTTTGCTCGATCTTGCGCTGGATGTGGCTCGAATTCAGCAGATGCAGCCGCTGGTTGGCCGTGGGACGGTTGTTGCGCTCCGATTCCAGGCCGGTGTCGCGCGGCGGGCGGCCGAACATTTCCAGGAATGAACTGGTGATGCTTCCGTCCGGCAGCGCAATCGAACGTTCCTTTTCCGGAATGAACGTGAACGGCTCCGGGATCGAGCTGGAATATTTTTCCGTCGTGCCGGTGATTTCGCACAAGGCGTCCGCTAACACTTCCGCGTCGAGCTGGCGCAGCGGATACGACGCGAAATTGGCCGCGGCCGCCGGTTGGTTGCTCCGGGGAACGGAAGATAACTGGTAGGTCTGCGAGTTCAATATCAGCCGGTAGAGATGTTTCAAATCGTAATGCGACGCAACCAGTTCCTTTTCCAGGTACGCCAGCAGTTCGGGATTGCTGGGCGGGTTGTCGGGCCGGATGTCGTCCGGCTCCTGGATGATGCCGCGGCCCAGCAGCCAGAACCAGGCGCGGTTCACAATATTGCGGGCGAACCACGGATTTTTCGGGTCAATCAACCAGCCGGCGAACACCTCGCGCGGATCGCGGTCGGTTGAAAGTTTGACGGTGGTGCCGTCGGGAAACGTCGCCGTGGCTTGCGCGTTCGTCGAGGCGGGATTGAAGAACACGATTTCCTCCTTCCACTCCGCCGTGGTCTTGATGCCGACCTGCGAGAAAAACGCGGCCATGCCAGCCAATTGATTAGTCGGCCACTTATCCGCACGCGCCCCCATGAACGTCAGCGCCACCGTTTGCGCGATGCCTTTCGGGTCGCGGTTCTGCATGGCGCGATAGAAATTAGCCTGGCCGACCTCAAAATTGCTGCCGCTGGCCGTGAGCAGGTCGCGCACGAACTGGTCGTAGGGCTGGTTCTCCTCGATGGCGGTTCGGATCCAGTGGTGATACGCCTGCGCCGCGTTGGGCCACAAATCAATGGGGAACTCCGCCTTCACCCGCAGCAAATCGCTCCACTTCATCGCCCAGTAATCCGCAAATTCATCGCGTGCCAGAAGCTGGTCAATGAGCTTGGCGCGCTTGTTCGGGTCGCGGTCCAAGATGAAGCTGCTGGCATCGCGGGCGGCTGGCTGTGTGCCAATCACGTCCAGATAGGCGCGCCGGACAAACACCGCGTCGGAACAGAGATTGGCCGGTTGGATGTCCAACTGTTTCAGCCGGTTAAAAACGAGCTGGTCAATTTCACTCTCCGGCGCCAGCTTGGCCGGGCTTTCATACAGTCCGGTCTGCGCCCGGACGGCAACCGTCCCTGTCAGGACAGCCGTCAGGACCAGCGCTGAAATCGCCGTTTTTTTCATGGCTTGATACGACTTGTGAATTCTTTGCCCGCCTTGGCGTTGCCGGGATAGGAATCACAACCAAGGTGTTGGACGGACATCTTGACTGGTTGGTTACTGGCCATCGGCAATTTTGGTGTAACTCGAATGCTGACTGTTCCGTCATAATAAACAGCAACTGCCGTAAAATGGAGATGTATATGCCTGCCGAAACCGTGCCTTTCCGGAGTCCAACCGAGTCTTGTGCCGCGCCCGCGCGCATCCGCCACCAGCACGGCGATGGACTGGATCTCGTCGCGGTCGAATCCTCGCCCGTCTCCGAGTTGCATTTGACCGTGACGCCGATGCCGGGCGAATCCATCAACGCCATGGCCAAGCGTCTCGCCGAAGCGTTGAACCCTTGGGCTGCCACGGTGCTGCGACAGTTTGTTTTTGGCTCGGCGACAGCATCCCGGGCAACGCTCAAAACCTTGCGCCAGGTGCTGGACGACCCCGAAATGCCGGTCACATGGGTGGAGGGAGCCGCTTGCGCTGATAATGCCATCGCCGGAATGCAAACCCACGCCATCGCCGGCGCGCGCGTCCGAACACTCTCCGGCAACGGTCGCTCCTTGGCGCGCACGTGGGAGGATGCGCTGGCGACTCATTGCGTGGTCAACCCGATTTTGCCAACGCGGTCCCCGGCCACGCCGCCGGAACAGGCCCGCGAAGTTTTTGAAAAGCTTCAAACCGGCCTGGCCTCGGCGGGCATGACCATGAAAGACCTCGTGCGGACTTGGTTTTATCTCAACGACCTTCTTTCGTGGTATGGCGACTTTAATCGCGTCCGGAACGACGTTTTCGCGCACAACGAACTGCGACCGCCCAGTCTTCCCGCCAGCACGGGCGTGGGCGGGCGCAATCCGATGGGCGCCGCACTGGCCGCCGCCGCGTGGGCCGTCCGCCCGCATGACCCGGCCGCCGAGGTCCTGCATTTTGCCCCGTCGCCGGAACAGTGCCCGGCGTCATCCTACGGGAGCGCCTTCAGCCGCGCGGTTGAAATCGGTTGCGCCGGATTTCGCCGGCTGCTGGTTTCCGGCACGGCCAGCATTGCGCGCGACGGAAAAACGGAACACGTCGGCGACGGGCGGGCGCAAATCGAGCGCTCGATGCAGGTGGTGGAGGCCATCCTCGAATCGCGGCGGATGACGTTTGCGGACACTGCGTTCGCCACGGCCTTTTTCAAGCACCCCGCCGATGCGCCGTTGTTTGCGGACTGGCTGGCCCGGCACGGACTGCAATCCATGCCGGTGGTCAGCGCGTGCTGCGACATCTGCCGGGACAATTTGCTGTTCGAAATCGAGCTTGAAGCCGTTCAGGCGGATGGTTGAAAACACATTACGCTTTAGAATCGTCCTCGTTCTCGTCCTTGCCCTCTCGTCCTCGAATTTGCGGGGAAAACGCATGGGGAGCGCGCCCAGCCGCAGACAAACCAAAAGGAGACCTCTGAAAAACCGGCGTAGCGGCTTCTCGGCAGAGAGCCGCACTCTTCAATTTACTGGAGAAATGCGGCGGTCTGCCGACCGCCGCTACGATGAAGGGGATTTTTTCAGAGGTCTCAAAAGGGGTTGACTGGTCATGGCCGGGGCGCATCATGCCCGCGAAGTCAGGATGGCGGGAAGGGACAAGGCCTTCGGACTTTGGCTTTTTCCCGGCAGAAGACACCCAATGACAAAGTGAGTTTGTCCGAATAATACTGTTGGCCTTGCAAACGGACGTGAAGGACAGAAGGAGCATGATACAAGAGAGCACGAGCATGAAGTCGATCCCGTTTCTTACTGAAGATAAAACCCGTTCCATCCATCGGGAATTTGGGACACCGGTTTTCGTATATGATCAGAGGACGTTGGAGCATCAGGCCCGCCTGGTACTTGGTTTTCCCAATGCTTTCGGCCTGACGGCCCGTTATGCGGTGAAGGCTTGTCCAACAAGCGCGGTGATCAAGGTGCTGGCCGATGCCGGTCTGCATATTGATGCCAGCAGCGGCTATGAGATCGAGCGCTCGCTCCGCGCCGGTGTTTCCCCCGAAAGAATTCAACTCACAGCGCAACAGGTGCCGGACAATCTGAAGGAGCTGGTGACCAGGGGCGTCTTGTTCAATGCCTGCTCGATTGCACAAATCCACGCATTTGGGGCACTGTTTCCCGGCCGTCAACTGTCGCTTCGGGTCAATCCCGGTCTGGGTTCGGGGCACAACAACCGGACAAACGTCGGCGGACCTTCGGCCAGTTTCGGCATCTGGCATGAACACCTGGACGAGGCGCTGGCAGTCGGACGGAAGTACGGCCTCAAGTTCACTCGTCTGCACACGCACATTGGATCGGGGAGCGACCCGAAGGTTTGGCAACACGTGGCGTTGATGTCATTGGACACATGCTCACGCCTGCGTGACGTGACCGTGCTGAATCTGGGTGGCGGATATAAAATCGGCAGGGTGAAGGGCGAAGAAACGACAGACTTGCAGAAGATCGGCCTTCCCATTATGGAGGCGTTTCGATCATTCGAAGCAAAACATGGGCGAAAGCTGCATCTTGAAGTGGAGCCAGGCACGTATCTGGTGGCCAATTCCTGCGCCCTGATCGCGACGGTCATCGACGTCGTGGATACGGGGCGTCGCGGTTATAAGTTTCTCAAGGTGGACACCGGGATGACCGAGATTCTCCGGCCCAGCATGTACGGGGCACAACATCCCATCGAAGTCGTGCGTGGCGCGACAGGAAGACGCAGCCAGGTAAAGTATGTCGTCGTTGGGCACTGCTGCGAAAGTGGTGACGTGCTCACACCCGCGCCGGGAAGCCCGGAAGGTCTGCAACCGCGTCTGCTCCCGGAAACACGGATTGGCGACCTAGTAGTGTTCGGCGGCGCTGGAGCCTATTGCTCGAGCATGGCAGCCAAGAACTATAATTCCTTCCCGGAAGCTGCGGAAGTAATGATCTCCGGGAACGGCTCGGTCGAACTCATCCGAAAACGCCAGACGTTGGACCAGATACTACAGAATGAGGTGATGCCGGCATTTCTGAAAAGGCGGGCGAAGTGAACGTTGCTTTGCCAGGCCCGGGGCAACGCCCTGGGTGTCTGCCTTCAAATTCTTTAACGCAGAGACGCGAGGTTTTGGACTGCGGTGGCAGAGCGCCAGCGGCGACACCGCTTTGGGATCCCGACCAATGCTGTAACAGCGGCGTGGCGCTACACTTCCCGCCGCACTCCAAAAAGTTTGCTTTGCGTCTTTGCGCCTTGGCGTGAAAATTCACTCACCCGGCCGCAGCCAAACCAAGCGGGGACTTCTGAAAAACTCCTTTTCATCGTAGCGGCGGTCGGCAGACCGCCGCATTTCTTCAGCAATTGAAGAGTGCGGCTCTCTGCCGAGAAGCCGCTACGCCGGTTTTGCCAAGGTCTCAAAAGGGGTTGACTGGTCATGGCCGGGGCGCATCATGCCCGCGAAGTCAGGATAGCATAAATGATTAAAGTATTCGGATTTTGGCTTTTCCCGGCAAAAGATATCCAATGACAAAGTGAGTATGTCCGAATAAAACTGTTAGGCATCAGGTCGCAAGGCTGAAAATGCAAATTGATCCACGGTACACAATCATAGTTCTATCAATAATCCTATTCTGTGGCTGTAAGCCAACAGCAAGAGATTACCGCGTTAGTGCTCGCCAGAAATATGAATATGGCGATTATGCTGGAGCCATTACTGATTATTCGGAAGTTCTGCGTTTGAATCCAGACGATCTGGAAGCTTATATTTTTCGAGGTATCGCCCGGGCACACCAAGGAGACCTCGCTGGGGGGATTGCTGACTGCACCGCCGCCATTCGCTTAAATCCAAATCAGAGAGACGGCTATATGAGCCGAGGCGGCATCCGTCACAAGAAGGGCGACGAGAGCGGAGCAATTGCCGACTTCACACAGGCCATTCTACTTGAATCCAACTCTCCATATGCTTATTTCAACCGAGCTGTGTCTTTGAGGAGTCAAGGAAGCTACAAGGAGGCGATTACCGACCTGACTGAGTGCATTCGTCTGAGTCAAAACCAAAGAGGGGTGTTTCGAGCGTATGCGGAGAGAGCCGCTGATAGGGAAGCTATAGGCGACCATTTGGGTGCCCTGCGCGATTCAAATGAAGTCATTCGCCTCAAAACACAGCCCGCCGTGGTGCCCGTGACTGCAACGCCAGATGGAGAGTCGAGAAAATGAAAAAAATCTCCATCGTCGTGACAATACTGCTGCTTGCAGGAATCGGCGCGTGGTGGTTTCTCCATCACTCCAATGCTGCCCTTGTCCAACGAATCGAGCTTCTGCAAAGTCAGAAGACGAATGGCCTGAACATGGCATGGTACCAACAAGAAGTTTTAAGGCATCGTCTGGTAAGCCGGGGCTATTTAGTAAAGGAGATCTTTGACATGCCAAACATGCGAATGGAGACACCCGCGAGTAAAGAACTCTGGGACGCTATGATTAAATTCCGGGACAAGGAATGTTCTTCCGTGGCAAACTTTGGAATGGGACCTGCCGATGGTTCTAGCGCTGTTTTGTATGTCACTGTGACGGATTTCCCAACTCGTATTCCACAATGGAAAGCCATGCTTTTGAAATGGGATAACGGAGCTAAAGAAACCAGAGACCTGCAAAAACCGGGGCCTGAATCGAGCCCGACTAATTAACCCACAAGGTGCTCGACGCTCAGAATAAAACACAACGTCAGTTCTTGGTGACAAAAAGTTTGCGCCGATTGATATCGGTGGCTATTTCCTCGCCGCCAGCAACTCGTTGATTTTTCCCATCACGGCGAAGGCGTCGGCGACGTAGAGAACGTCGGCTTTGCCGCGCGCCCAGCCGCAGTTCGGGTCCAGACTGATGGCACGGCGTTCGTTGATGAAGCGCCAGCCGACGGTGTGCGGTTCCTCGCCGTGACAGCAGGTGCTCAATCCCTTCGGATGACGCGGCGTCGAACCGGTCTGGCCAATCTGGTTCAGGTGCGACAGGAATGACAGCACCGCCTGGCCTTCGCCGCTTTGGTCCACCAGCGATTTGCTGCTGCCCAGCGACGCGCGGCTGAGTTGCAGAAAACCGCGGATCAATTTTTCCGCTTCCGGCACGTGCGTCTGGCCGTCAGCCTGTTTCTTCGTCCAACCCGCCCCGGTAACGAACAGCAGTTCCGCGTCGGGCCGGATGGTTTGGGCGTCGGCCTTCGGCTCGCGAATGCCAACCACTGTGGTGCGCTTGCAATTGTCGGGCAGATTCACGGCCACCGTTTCAATCTTGGCCGTGCCGGCGCCGCATTCGCACGCGGTCTGGCTGCCGGGGTCAACGAGGATGAACCAGGGCCGTTGCGCACGGGTGAGCGTGGCTTCCATGCGCTGGCGGTAATACCAGCGGCTGATGGCCGGCTTGCCGCCCGCGTCGGCCACACCCGTCACGTGGGTGTCGGCGCGTCCGCCGAGGCGTTGCGCGACGCCGGGCAGCACGCGCGCCCAGCGCGACGTCGCCGGAGCAACGACGATTGTGGCTTGGGCCGATTTGCAAATGGCTTCCGCCGCCGCCGCGTCGGAGGCGTAGCGCGACTGGGCAAAATCCTTGCCGGCCACGCCGAAATATTTTGTGGCCGGGCAGGCGGCGATGGAATCCGCGACCGCCTGGACATTTTCGCCGACCAGTCCCACGACGAGGCTGGAGCCGGCGAGGGCTTGGTTCAGGGTGCGGGCCGCGCGCAGCGCTTCGCGGGCGGATTTGGCGAGCGAGCCATCGGCCTCGGTGTGGGCGAGAAGAAGAATGGTTTCCATAATTTGGTAGGGACGCGTTCCACCGCGTCCCAAAATTTAATTTATAAATGGGACGCGGTGGAACGCGTCCCTACCGAGTCATTTTTTGATCCACTCGACGATTTCCTTTGCGATGTCGTCCGCTGACTTGTCCTTCACGATTTTGGTTTCGCGCAATTGTTTCGGAAGCGAGACGCTCGCGAAACTCAATCCTTCGCCAGCCAGCTTCACCGGCTTGGCCTTTTGCAGCGCGGGCATCACGGTGCGCATGTTCACCATGCCCACCTGCGGATTGTTTTTTGGTTCCGGCAAATTGCCCGTGGCCCAGCCGAGCAATGCGGGCGCGCCGGCGCACTTCGAAATCTGATGTTTGCCGCCCTCGATACGCTCCAAAATTTCGAGCGAACCGTCGGCGGCGATTTTCAGTTCATCCACGCCCTGGAACTGGTCGGTGATGCCGAGCCGTTCGCCGACCATCTGCATCGTGGCGCCCGCGCCGCGCGACGCGGATTCCCAACCGCCGAACACGAGCAGCTTCGATTTGTCGAGGCCGGGTATGGCCTGGATGGCCTCGGCGAGGGCAGCGGCGACTTCCATGGCCTCGGTGAACCCGCTGGCCGGGCCGTCGAGCGCGACGAGTTCGAACGGCACCTTTTGCGCGACGGTCATCATCACCTGCTGGTGTTTGGCCTTGGGGCCGAGGCTCACGAGCCAGACTTTGCTGCCGGGCGAGTTTTTGGCCAAGTTCGCGGCCTCGTAGAGCGCGTGGCTCGCCCACGGGTCGAGGATGGCGGGCAGCATCATTTCATTTTTCAACGCGGGACCGCCCGGGCCGGTCACCGGTTCCAGGGTCTGGAGCGGGTCCGGCACGACGCTGCCGCAAACGACAATTTGATAGGCAATGCTCATCCGGGCGGAATTAAAGCGGAGAGAACACAAACAGCCAACAGGATTTTACGCGGCCAAGGGCGTACGGGCGCGCTTTGGCTCTGCCGCCGGAGCGCCGGCCTCCGGCTCGGCGAGTTGCAGACAACCTCGTAGCTTCATGCCGTGCCAGAGGCCGGCGCTCCAGATTTGCGGCCTCGGCTGGCGGAAGCGCCATTTTCCGCTCGACCGCACCGGCGGCCCGGATACAATGAGCATCATGCGAATGGGCAAACCAATTCTCACTTGGTCGCGTAATGTCAAAAGGCAAAACCCCAAGTTCCCCCTACTCCGGGCATCAATGAAAAAACCCAGGAAACCAGAGAGAACCCGATGAGCAACGAAAGCCAGAAATGTTCATTAAGAGAAAGAGCCGTTTACGGTTTTGGTGATTTGGCCTCCTGCCTGTTCTGGCAGACCATCACGTTGTATCTGCTTTTCTTTTATACCGATGTGTTCGGCCTGGCCGCCGCCGCCGCCGGAATCATGATCGGGGTTTCCAGGTTGTTGGATGCTTTTTTTGACGTGGTCATTGGCATGACCGCGGACCGGACCAACACCCGGTGGGGCAAGTTCAGGCCCTATTTATTATGGATGGCGGTTCCGCTGGCCGTTTCGGCGGTTCTGGCATTTTCAACGCCCAGTTTTGGCGGAGCAGGGAAAATGGTTTACGCCTATGTCACGTTCATCTTTTTTATGTTCATGTATTCGGCCATCAACATTCCCTACACGGCTTTGCTGGGGGTCATCAGCGGGGACCCGGTCGAAAGAACGAGTGCCTCGTCCTTCAAATTTATCGGCGCTTATGTGGGCGGTTTTATCGTTTCCGCCACGGCCCTGCCGTTTGCGGAACATTTTGGACAGGGTAACGTTGCCAAAGGGTGGCATACCACACTGGCCATTTATGGCGTGGCGGCAGTCATCCTCTTTTTGATCACTTTCCTTTCAACCCGCGAACGCATCCAACCCATCGCCAAGGAAAAAACCTCCATCGCAAGGGACCTGGGGGATCTGACCCAAAACGTGCCCTGGATGTTGTTGTTTGCAGTGACGATTCTATTCATCCTGTTTGTGTGCATCCGCATGAGTGTGACCACCCACTATTTCAAGTATTACATCGGCGAACAGGAAGTCACCCTCTTCGGTACAACTCATAAATACGGTTTTGAGGTGCTGGCCTCCGCCTTCAATACCATTGGGCAGGCCTTGGCCATATTGGGAGTCATTCTGGTCCCGTGGTTCGCGAAAGTCTGCGGGAGAAAGAATGCGTTGATCATTCTTTTCGTCACCGCCTTGATTTGCACCGGCTCATTCTATTACTTCAAACCGGAAAACCTGCTGCTGATTTTCGTCTTTCAGACCATCGGCTCATTGGCGGGCGGCCCCATTTCCGCGCTGTTATGGGTTTTGTACGCCGATACCGCCGACTATTCCGAATGGAAAACCGGCCGCCGGGCCACCGGACTCGTGTTTTCGGCTTCCATCATGTCGAACAAGATTGGCTGGACCGTTGGCAGTGTGATCGCGGGCGTGATTCTTTCGCGGACAGGTTTCGTGGCCAATGTGACCCAGAACCTGGATGTCCAGAATGGTTTGAAGGCGATGATGAGTGTGATACCCGTCGCGATAGGAGTGGTCTCACTAATTATTCTCCTATTCTACAAATTGGATGAACCGACCATGAAAAAGATCAAGGCGGACCTGGATGAAAGACGCAAGGCCAGCGGCCAGGCTACTGCGGCCGCGTGACCGATGCTATTCACCGCGAAGACCGAAAGGATCACAGAGCGTGATTTTGTTTTTTCTCTGCGTTCCCGGCGTGCTCAGCGGCAAAATTATATTGTTTTCCATTTAACAACGAACCCCGAAAAACAAAGCGATGAAGAACACAATTATCGGCGAATCACTACCCAATCTGCCATGGGAAGATAAACCCCAGGATTGCATCGACGTGCTGTGGAGATACAGCGGCAATCCCATTCTGGACTGGAACCCGATACCCAAGGCGGCGCGTATTTATAACAGCGCGGTCCTGCCGCATAAAAACGAGTTTGTGGGGGTCTTCAGGGCCGACCAGAAAAACGGGCGGGCGACGTTGTTTTTCGGCAAAAGCAAAGACGGCCTCCAATGGAAGATCGGACCCGACCCGATACAATGGGTTGACGAAAAGGGGAAACCCAATCCGATCAGCTACGGTTATGATCCGAGGTTCGTAAAGATTGACGATGTCTGCTATATCGTATGGTGCGACGACATGCATGGGGCGTCCATCGGCCTGGGGAAGACCACGGGTTTCAAGACCTTCATTCGCATGCCGAACCCGCTTATGCCCTTCAACCGGAACGGGGTTCTTTTCCCAAGAAAGGTCAATGGCAAGTATCTGTTATTGAGCCGTCCCAGCGACAGCGGGCACACTCCCTTCGGTGATATTTTTCTTAGTGAAAGCCCCGACCTGGTCTATTGGGGAAATCACCAGCACGTCATGAGCCGGGGCGGTAGCGGCTGGTGGCAGGGCACAAAAATCGGCTCGGGACCGATTCCAATTGAGACAACGGAAGGCTGGCTGTTGTTCTATCATGGAGTATCAGGAACCTGCAACGGGTTCGTTTACAGCTTTGGCGCGGTGATACTCGATATCAACAAGCCTTGGAAAGTGTTATACCGGACCCGCGATTATTTGCTCACGCCGGAGAAGCCGTATGAGACGACCGGCTTTGTGCCGAATGTAACGTTCCCCTGTGCGAACCTGTATGACGCCAAGACGGGCAGAATCGCCATTTATTACGGCGCTGCAGACACCTGCACGGCTGTCGCGTTCACGCAGGTTGATAAATTAATCAACCATATCAAGAAGAACTCGGAAGTTTGATCGCATCAAAATCAACCCGCCACTCATTCCCAATCAGGAGCGAAGATGACACAGGAACCGACCGCAAATAATCCCGGCCTGATAGTCCGGGATCGCATCCCGGTTCTTACAAAAATGGCCTATGGCCTTGGAACCGCGCTGGATATGTGGGGGCTTTGGTTGTACCCGGGTGTCGCTTTTGCGGTGTTTAATATCTACCTGGGTGTTTCCCCGTGGCTGGTAGGCCTGGCGTTAACACTAATCCGCTTATACGACGCGATTTCTGACCCGTTTGTGGGCTGGATATCGGACAATTTCCGGTCAAAATACGGCCGGAGACGTCCCTTTATTCTCGTTTCAGGCATTATCTGCGGCCTGGGACTTCCGATACTGTTTTTGGTTTCGCCTTCCTGGTCGGACAAGACGTTCCTCGGAGTATCGGCTGTCTTCTGGTATATGATTGTATCATCGATGGTTTACATTCCCATCTTCAGCACCTTCACCGTGCCCTTTAACAGCTTGTCCAACGAGATGTCCCCCGATTACGAGGAACGCACGTCGATTATGACCTACCGAAGCGCGATGCAGAAAGTTTTTGAGGTTGGTAATTTTTATGCGTTGCGTTTTACGAATCTCGCGTGGTTCCTTGTTCCAGCGACGGGCAAACAAAATGTCCTTCTGGGAATGCAAGTCTATACCTGCATTTTAGGTGTCGTGATGGCCATCTTCGCCATCATCATCTTCTTCAGGGTTAAAGAGCGGTATTACGAAAAGGTCGTTGTAAAAATCACAGAGCGCGTCTCCATTAAAAGCTCATTTTATGAAACGCTGACCTGCCGTCCGTTTCTGATTATATTGCTCGTGGGCGCCTCTTTTAACGTAGCCACGAGTATGATCGGCACACTGGGCTACTACGCGACGGTCTTTTATGTCTGCGGCGGTGATCAGGTGTTGGGCAATGCCTGGAACTTCTGGATGGGTCTTTCGTTTATGGTAGGCGGGCTTATAGGCGCTCCGACCCTGAACCGGGTTGCCTATTTAATAGGCAAGCGCAACGCACTGATTGTCGCCGCCGTTATCGGCATAATCGGCTACGGCGGCTCTTGGTATCTTTATAACCCCGCCATCCCCTGGCTGCAAACAATCGCTTCCGGAATTATGGGGCTGGCCGCGTCCGGTTTGTGGATGCTGCACGGCTCAATCAGCGCCGACGTCATCGATTACGACGAGCTTCATACCGGCAAAAGACGCGAGGGCTCTTTTACTTCCTGCGGAACGTATATTCTCAAACTGGGTAATTCCATGGGAGGAGCCATGGCGGGTGCCATCCTCTCCTGGATCGGTTACAATTCTGCCATCACGGTACAGGCACCTCACACAATTTTCTGGATACGCGCGATGCTTGCCATCATCCCTCTGGTCGGGCTGATTTTGGTTATAACCTTTGTTCTGCAACTGCCGCTTACAAAGAAGATTTGCGAGGAAATCCGGACGACGCTTGAGGCGCGCCGGGGCAAGGTTTAACCATTACATTGGAGGAGCAGGTGGATTATGAGATTCGGCCACTTTGACGATGCCAACAAGGAATACGTAATAGAAAGACCCGATACGCCGCGGTCCTGGGCGAATTATCTCGGCTCGACGGAATACGGCGCCATCATCACCAATAACGCCGGCGGCTACAGTTTCTATTTGTCGGCCGCAGAGGGACGCCTGACGCGGCTGCGTTTCGACGACGTTCCGACCGACCAGCCGGGCAGGTATATTTATATCCGCGACAAACAGTCGGGCGACTACTGGTCGAACGCCTGGCAGCCCGTGGGCAAACCCCTGGACCAGTATAAAACCACCTGCCGGCACGGCACGGCTTATACCATCATCAATTCCCGGTATTCAAAGATTGAAACGGAAACCACCTATTTCGTTCCGCTGGGCAAACATTTCGAATGCTGGCTGCTGAAGGTGACGAACCATGACAGCGTCAAACGCAACCTCAGCCTGTTCACCTTCGTTGAATACCCAAACACTTGGAAGTGCTTCCACGATTTTCTCAACCTGCAATACTCCCACGGCATAGTGAAAATGGATTTCGTTGACGGCATCATTGATTACGGAAGTTCCGTCCTCATCAGCGGCCAGGATACCCGGTCTTTTCTGGCGTTCCTGGGCGGCGACGTGGTTGGCTTTGATACCGACCGTGACGTGTTCATCAGTCCGTATCGCGGCTATGCGAATCCCGTGGTCGTCGAAAAAGGCAATTGCACCGGCTCAAAGGCCTTTGGCGACGATGGCTGCGGTTCAATCCAGATAGATATCGAGCTCGAACCGGGCCAGACAAAAGAGCTTGTCGTCCTGCTGGGCGTCGGCAAGGCGTCGGTCGAAGGCAAAAAAACCGTCAAACAGTTCGGCGCTATTGCCAAGGTCAAAGCCGAGTTTGAAAAGCTCCGCCAATACTGGCACCACCGGATCGAAGGATTAAAAGTGCGCACGCCGGATCCACAGTTCAACAGCATGATGAACATGTGGAGTCCGTTCAACTGCCTGACGACCTATTCCTGGTCGCGAATGGCCAGCCTGATCTACAGCGGCGAACGCGACGGACTTGGTTATCGCGATACCGTCCAGGATTTCATGGGCGTCATGCAAATCATCCCCGATGAGGCGAAAAAACGTCTTGAGCTTATGATTACCGGCCAGGGCGCCACTGGCGGCGCGATGCCAATCGTAATGGCCTTCACGCACAAGCCCGGCAAAGAAAAAATGCCCAAGGAAGACGAATACCGCTCCGATGACTGCCTGTGGCTGTTCAACGCGATTCCCACCTACGTCAAGGAAACGGGCGACATCGCCTTTTACAACAAAGTCCTGCCCTACGCCGACAAGGGCAAGGCGACCGTGCTGGGCCATCTCCGCCGGGCAATTGAATTCAATCTCAAACGCACGGGCAAACACGGCTTGCCCAGCGGCCTTTTTGCCGACTGGAACGATTGCCTGCGCCTGGGCACAAAAGGCACATCGGTGTTTGTCGCCCTGCAGGTGCGTTACGGCCTGAAGACCTATATCGAAATTTGCGGGATGTTCCCGGCCTCGCCTTCGGCGAGAGCCGAGGCGGGCGGCAAGACCGCCGAAATCAAATGGGCGAAACAGCAGCTCGAAGTAATTGATCGGAAGCTCGACAAGTTCGGCTGGGACGGCAAATGGTACGTCCGCGCCTACAAGGAAACCGGCGAGAAAATCGGCTCGCACGAAAACAAGCTGGGTTCAATTTATCTCAACCCGCAGTCCTGGGGCGTTATCAGCGGCCACGCCGATAAAAATCGCGCCCGGCAGGCGATGACATCGGTAAATGAAATGCTTGCCACTGATTACGGACTGATGCTCTGCGCGCCGCCTTACGAAAATATTCCCTGCGCGGAAGTCCGCTCGATTGTGTTCAACAAGGGCGTCAAGGAAAACTGCGGCATTTTCAACCACACGCAGGGCTGGGCGGTCATGGCCGAAACGATGCTCGGCCACGGCGACCGGGCGTTCAAGTATTTCCGCGGCTCCCTGCCGGCTTCGTTCAACGACAAGGCCGAGATCCGCGGCAGCGAGCCTTATGTTTATTCGCAATACACCCACAGCGTTTTCAGCCCGCGTTATGGCGCCTCGCGCGTCCCCTGGCTGACCGGCGCCGCATCCTGGGCGTATTATGCAGCCACGCAGTACATCCTCGGCATACGCCCCGATTACAAAGGCCTGCTCATCGATCCCTGCATCCCTTCCGCGTGGAAGGAATTCGCCGCCATCCGCCGGTTCCGGAACAAGACGCTCAACATCAAGGTGGTGAATCGCGCCGGCGTCCAGAAAGGCGTCAAAAAAATCACGCTCAACGGCCAGCCGATTGACGGCAACCTGATTCCCGTCTCCAAAATGAAACCAGAGAATGAGGTTGTGGTTGAGATGGGATAATCAATCCTTGGTACGGCGCGTCACTCCGTGCGCGCCACAATCCTTGCACAATGGCGGCGGTTTGTAACCGTCGCCATTTTTATTCCACCGTCACTCACAGAGCATACGGCGAAAAATGCTGACAGCGCGGAAATTGTCAATTGCTGGGATTGACCCCTTTCTGGGATTGACCCCTTTTGGTGCGTTCAGGGTTGTCCGGCAATGGTTGCGCACAGTTCCAGATGCACGCGCCATAGTGGACGCATTTCTCACGGTCGAACACCGACACGCCACCATCACCGAGCGCGATGGCCTGGCCGGAGCAAATATTGGGGGAATAAAAAACGCGCGGGACTCAACCTTTGCGGGCGCGCCGCCCGGGCTTGCCGGATTTGCGTTGGGCCGCGGACGATTGACCGGCCGCGCGGGTTGCATTCCCCGGCCGCTTTTTTTGCGGGGCGCCTTCAGCCGCCGGAGATTTCGGCGCGGTCTGCTCGTGAATCGTCTGCCGGAGCTGGTCCAGCCCCTGGTCCATCGCGGATTTCGCGCTTTTCAAAGTGCGCTGGCTCACGTTGATCGAGTCCGTCAGAAGTTCGCATCCCTGACGTATCCGTTGAGCGTAGGCGCCCTCCTGCACCTCGATGCCTTTCTGCTTCAGGAAGCTTTTCAGGTTTCCGAACATTTCTTCTTTGTTGATCTGTTTCATATTGGTCCTAATTTTTGCATCCATGATTCCAGACGGATGCCGCGGAGACAATTACAGGAAAAAATGGGACGGTCCCAACCAATTGCAATTTTTAGTTTTTCCCATCGCTGCCACGAACAACCGCATCCTGCGCCGAACGCATTTATGGCTCAACTGAAATTCAGCTCTCGAATGTGAATTGAGCGCCTCTCATCAGCGCCCGGCTTTTCCGTAGCGGCGGGCATCTTTGCCTGCCGTATCCGGCGGCATCTTGCCGCCAAGCTATAAAACCGAACCCACGTCATGACCTCGCTTCCAAATCAGTGACCACCCGGCTGGAAGCCGGGCGATACGGCAGCCAAGATGGCCGCCGCTACAACGCCTATTCTTTTGGCCCGGCTGATTTCAGCGGGCGATGTCTTGCTGGTCTTGCCGCCCCATCGCTTTTCCGGCGGCGATCAAAGCAGAACTCCCGGCTCGACGTTGAAGTGCCGGGCCAGCGTGCGAATATGGTCCGCCGTCAGGCGGCGCTCGCCGCGCAGCAGTTTCGGTCCCAACGATCGGTCGCTGCCCAAAACCCGCGAAAGATCGGCGGCGGACATTTCATGCTGTTCGAGCAGGAACTTGAGCGTGTCCAGCGGCGCGCTTTTGGGCCACTTCACCCGCGCCCGGTCGTAGGCTTCGATAAACGAGCTGACGGCTTCAAGATAATCCACCTGGTCCGGATTGAGCCGGTCCTCAAAACCGAGCAGCGGTTCGATGGCCCGCCGGGCGGCGGCGTAGTCCGTGGCGTCATGCAGCGGACGCGGAACATAACGCTGGCAAAGCCCGGTGTAATCCTTCGGGAACGCCGCAAAGGGTTCGGGACCGGCGCTGGTTCGAATGGCTGTTTTCATAATTCGTTTTTCCACGTATTTTTGCTGTATTCCGCGTGGGGCAGAAAACGCAGGGCGAACACCATCCCCGTGTTGAAGTGAACGGCACACATCAGGCGGAACTCATTGCCGCCCACGTTGAACACCGCCACTTTCCGTCCACTCTTCACCGTGACCAGATCGGCGGCCGGAAACGTCCGGCGCATCTCCGCGAATGAACCCCAGCGGACCGGGCGCACCACTTTGACCCATTGCCGCAAGGACGCGGCGGCGCGGGCGTGCTCGCCCGCCCATTGCCGGATCGTTTCTTCGGCGATGATTCGCATGGGGACAAATTGTCCCCAAATCAGATATTTGTCAACTCGGGAAATCAATTCTCCGCCGTGTGCAATGCGCCATTCGACAACCCCAACCTCCATTCGCTGCCGGTTCCGCTGCGGCTTGAGACAAGCCGCGCTCCGGGAAAATCTCTGCGCCTTGGCGTTGAATTCCCGTTGAATTCCGACTGTCAGGCGCTCATTACCGGGAGCCGGCGGCACGCACTTCCGATGGCGTGCAGACGCGCACTTCCAACTTTCCAAACCGTCTCGCATGGGCCGGTTCGCCGGAGGGCGTCACCAGATAATTCCACCCTTTTTTACGTTTGGTTCTACCAAATGTAAAGCATGGTAGCATCAGCAAGCTGGCCCTGAGTCAACTCGCATGGCAAGGGTGATTGCATTGTCACTTGGAAAGAAGCGAATTATGAAGCAAACTCCGACCTCAACATGAGTGTGTTCAAGTTTTTGATTCCATTTTTCGCGGTAGCGGCAATGGCGGCGAACGGCTTCGCGGCCGGAGCTGCCACCACCAACTATTTGGTTGCGTGGAATGGCGAGCAGGCGGCCAAAGGCTCCGGGTGGACCCATGTCACCGGGCACGGCGAAGTCAGCCTGCGGGCGCAAACCGCCGTCGCGCACAGCGGCAGCACCGCGCTGGAGATGCGCTGCAAAGGCACCGAGTGGCTCGGGGCCGGTTGGAACTGGGTGGCTTTCACCAAGGGCGAAGGCACCGATGTCCGACCGATGAAACGGCTGATCCTCTGGGTGAAATGCTCCGGCAAAGGTGGCGACCTGCAAATTAACCTGCTCTGCGGCGGCCAAGAGTTCGACACCCCGGAACATCACACCACCAAGGTGCATCTGCTCAAGTATTGTCCCGCGCTGCTGGATGGCGGCTGGCACAAGGTCGCCGTTCCGCTGGCCGATTTGCGCACCGGCGCCGGCTACGATCCAACCAAGGTGTGCGAATTGCAGCTGGGCCTGCTGGCGGAGCAGCCGGTGGATTGCAGCTTCTTCCTGGACGACATCGGGTTCGATGACGCCGCGGAATGACGCCGCGAAAAACGGCTGAGCCCGAAAACCGACATGGATCTTGAACAGGAGCCAACCGCGTCAACAGAGAGAAGGCTTGGGCCGGGAAAACTCTGGAACGGGTGGTTGGCAACCGCTCTGTCTGCAACCGCTTCATTCTCTGCTGCCTCTGTTTCCTCCTGTGAGATTGCTTCAGAATTCAACTTGCGTCAGCCGCGTTTGGGGAAGAATTGTTCCACCGTCTCGCGCACTTCGGCCAGCCACGCCGCACGCTTTTTGGCCGTGCTGGTGACGACCACCGCGAACGTCCGGCGATGCACCTTCCGCACGCCGCACAAGCCGAAAATGCAATTCTTCCAGAGCGTTTCCAGTGGATCGCCGAACACTTTCCGCTCGCGCTCGTCCGGCGTGTTCGCGGTGTTGAAAATAATCGCCGCCTTCGCTTTGAGCAAACCCACAGGCACGCCTTCGCCCTTGTCACCGGCGATGAAGCGATACGCCACTTCCGGCCGCAGCACGCGGTCAATCCAGCCCTTGAGGATGGCGGGTGGCATGCCCCACCAGTTCGGATGCACAATGATGATGCCGTCGGCCTTGGCGATCTCTTTGCTGTGCCGGGCCACAACCGGATCGAGCTTCGCGTCCTTCCGGAGTTCCGCCGCGGAGAGCAGCGGTGGAAATTGTTCCTGGCAAAGGTCGTGGAGCGTGACCTTGTGACCGTTCCGGCGAAGAGTGACTGCCGCCATGTTGGCGATGGCGTGGTTGAAACTCCCGGAATTCTGGTGCGCAAGGATGATGGAAATGTTCATCATTTCGCTGCGCAGTGTAATCGGTCAATGCCGTGACCGAAAAGCGATTTCAGTTCAAATGGATAGTTGCATCCTCTTTTACGTTTGGTTCTACCAAATGTAAAGTATGGTAGCAGCCGCAACGGTGGGGTGTCGGGTGTCTTCCCTGACGCGGAGAACGGCATCCTGCCATCCGGCAAGGATGATGGAAATTTTGTCGTTCCTTCTATTGTCCTTGGTTGGCCGGCGCGGAGTAGTGGCCGTGCAACAGCAACCACCGGCCTTCCTTCCGCACAAAGACCAGGGAAACGGCAAAGCGATTGGTCCGGGTGCGCCCATCCGCCAATGTGGCGAACACCGTCCCGTCAGAGGTCAACAGCGCGGCCTCGGGTGAGAGGACCGTGACCTGCGGGTTGTCGAAGTGCCGGTCTATTTTTGAGAGTCCGGCGAAGCCGCGCTTGACGGCTTGCAGCGCCTCCTGCCGGGTCTTGAACAAGACGCCGTTCTGGATGACTGGATTCTTGTCCGTGTTCACGATGTATTCGAAGAAGGCCTCGGCATTCAAACTGTCGGCGGCCCGGGTCATTTTGTCGTTTGTCTCCAGCACGGCCTTTTCAACGGCGGATGGAGTGGGGGCCGGTTCGGCCGGTTTCGGTTGGGCAAAGACCAGGGCCGTCGCCAGCGAGAGGGCGGCCAGGCTAAGAACAGAAATGAGGAGCGGGCGTTTTTGCATGGTCATTTTTTCCGCGTGGTTTGGTTTGTGAATTTCCGGGAGTGTAAGCCTCCGGTGACGGCACGGGAAGGCGATTTCATTTCGGAGTGCGCCCGTCCCCGGGCGCAGCAACTGGCTTCATTCGAGCCACGGAACATTCCCCAACCGCCCGCCCGCCCCATCTGGCTGCGGCCGGGACGGCCGCACTCCGCCAACACAGCAATTCAACTTTGGAGTTCGGGATAACGGCTCCGGATCAAAAGCCGATGCTGACTCCGCCGTCAACGGGAAGGACGACTCCCGTGACAAATCGAGCTGCGGGGGAACATAGATAGGTCGCCGCCAGCCCAATGTCCTCCGCTTTTCCGAAACGATTCATGGGCGTGCGCCCGAGTATTTTTTGGGCGCGCCCGGGGTCGCCGCTCAGCGCCTGGTGCATCATGCCCGATTCGATCCAGCCGGGCGCAATGGCATTCACGCGAACCCCGTGCTGCGAGACTTCAGTTGACAGCGAGCGAACCATGCCCGGATAAGCCGATTTCGCCGCCGAGTACGCGGTTACCAGCGGAATACCGAACAGCGATGCCATCGAAGCGATGAACAAAATATTGCCGTGTCCGCGCTTGATCATATCCGGCAGCACGGCCCGCGTGAGACTGAATGCCGCAACGACATGGGTTTGAAGCACGGCATTGAATTCGGCGGCCGTTGTGTCCACTGCCGGCTTTTTGAGGTGAATGCCGGCGTTGTTCACGAGGATGGAAATGCGTCCAACGCGTTTATGGATGCGTTGAAGCAACTCCCCGGCTTCGTCGAACCTCGTAACATCATGCGGTTCAAAAATGGCGGCCCGGCCCAATTTACGCGCCGCCTTTTCCAAAACATCCGCGCGGCGTCCCACCAGGACAACCCGGGCGCCCGCCTGCGCGAAGCTGGTGGCGATCCCCAAACCCAGGCCGCTGCCGCCGCCGGTAATGAGTGCGGTTTCGCCTTTTAGTGAGAACGGATTTTTCATGGTGCCAGAATCATTCTTTTTCGAGGTGTTGCAATGCCGCCCGCATATAGCCCATGGCGAACGCCATTCCCGCGTGCCAGGGCGCGCTGCAGGACATTTGCGGCGTGTGATCGGGGATCAGAACGCCTTCGAACTTGTTCCTTTTCAAGATGTGCAGGATGCGGACCATGTCAATGTCGCCGTCATCAATGAAGGTCTCGCGATAGGCGGGAACTTTGCCGGTGACGTTGCGGAAATGAACGTAAGCCAGTTTGTTCTGCCGGCTGTATTGTTCCACCGCTTCGTAAACATCCCCCTCCGTCATTTCTGCTAGCGATCCCAGGCAGAATTCCAGGGCGTTGGCCGGGCTGGGTTTCAGATCGATGACTCGCTGGTAAAGGCGCGGCTGATAAACGAGCCGGGGCTGGCCGCGCATCGTCGGCAGCGGCGGATCATCCGGATGCAGGGCGAGTTTGACGCCCGCCTGTTCGGCAACCGGCACCAGCGCTTCAAGAAAAACGCCGAGGCGTTTCCACAGTTCTTCGCTGGTGATGGCGGGGACGGCGCCTGGCGGAACATCAGGGTCGTAAACCATGTTCCAGACCATGCCGTTCGGCATGGGCACATCGAGCGGACCTTCCATGCCCACTGACATTGCGTTGCCCCGCGCGTAGGGACTTTGTGTCCGCCCGCAGACGCCCGCGATGCTAAAATTATATCCCATGATCGGAATCCCCGCCTGGCCGAGGTTCCGGATGATGCTCTTCAGATTTTCGAGCTGCCGCCCTTTCTTCGGACCATCCAGCAGAACGTCGTGCCAGTGGGCGGGGTCGAAGTTTTCAATGGCCTCCAGCGTCAGTCCTTCGGCTTCGACGGCCCGGCGCAATTCCAGCAACTCCTCGAACGTCCAAAGTTTATCAGGATCTCCGGCCAGCCCCCAGCCGCATTCGCCGCCGGTGGGCTGGTTGTCGCGGGGATTATGGGCGCCGCCTTTGAAGTAATCCACCAGATGTGCCACAATGTGCGTGGCCCCCGCCTGCCGCGCGAACTGGAAATTTTCGCGCGTCAGCATGTGCCGATACAAACCAAGTCCAAGTTTCATCCAAGTCCATACCAAATCACAGTTTTGCCGGTACGGCAAATTTATGTTTTCAACCCGGACGAACAAATGCAAACCGCCAAACACGCGAAATACGCGAAAAAGGCAAGGCCACAGGAAATGCAGGAAACCCAACCATGTCGGCAGCGCAGAAATTGTCAATTACCGGGTTCCGTTTACGTTTACGGCCTTCGGCTGTTGATCATCCGCCGGCTTTGCCGCGCTTCTTTTCCATGGTCACACAATAGACGCCCCGACCGTCGCCGGCGGGAGCAAAGCAACTGTTGCACGAGGCGCAATCCGATTCGCGGTGGTCTCCGTTGTGCCAGCGTTTGACCAGGCCGGGTTCGCAAATCAGCGGCCGCCCCAGGGAGATGTAGTCGGCAACCCCGCGGCGGATCAAATCGTTTGCCGTCTCGTAGGAGCGGATGCCCCCGACCAGCATCAGGGGTATCCCGACTTTGGCTTGGTAGAGCTGCGCGGCCTCCCGGTAGAAAACCTCGTCCTGCGGAGTCTTCGGCTTCCCGGGACGCACCGGCATAAACTTTTCAGGTGAAGCCACCGTGCCGCCGGAGAATTCGATGGCATCAACGGAAGCCACCTCGAGCATGACCGCAACCTGAACGGCCTCGTCGCGTGTCAGCCCGCCTTCCAGGAAATCCTCCGAGTTAAGTTTAATGAGGAGCGGATAGGCCGGCCCGGTCGCCTCCCGGATGCTTCGCACCACTTCGAGCAGGAACCGGGCGCGGTTTTCAAGTGTGCCGCCATATTCGTCCGTCCGCTGATTGAACGCCGGGGATAGAAACTGGCTGAGCAGAAAACCGTGGGCGGCGTGAAGCTGGATTGCATCGAAGCCGGCCCGTTTGGCCCGCACGGCCGCTTGAGTGAAGGCCGAGATGATGTTCGCGATGTCAGCCTTGCTCATGGCCCGGCAGGTGGTCTGGCCATCTTTGGCAACGGCGGATGGTCCGATTGGTTGCAATCCGGTCAGCGCGCAGTCCGCAAACCTTCCGGCGTGGACGATTTGCAGGGCGATTTTTCCCCCTGCCTTGTGGACCGCCTCAACCATTGCCCACAGCCCGGCCACGAAACGATCGTCATGAATGGCAAGTTGGCCAGGACTCGACTGTCCCTCGGGGCTAACGAACGTGTAACCGCTGATGATCAAACCAATCTCGTTCCCGGCCAGTTCAACCATCATTTTGGTGAGCTTGGGGGTGACGGAACCCTCCCGGCTGGCCAGCCCCTCCCAGGTGGCGGACCGCACGAAGCGGTTGGCCAGCGTCATGCCATTGACGGAAACCTTCTCAAACAATTCAGCCATGATCATCCTTCGGTTCAGGGCTTTGGATGGCCCACGGATTGCGCCAAAATGATTGTCTGATTCGGACGAAGCTTGAGTTTTGGGCCAAGGGTCGCTCGATCCACCAAACCTCTCGCCCCGGTGACCAGGCCTTCGGAGGCGCAGAAGAGATAGACGTTTTGTGAGATATAACCGACATCAATATTGGCTGTGTTCTTTTTATCTTCATTGCTTCCATCGCCCATTTTGGAGAGATCGGCGACGTAAATCAAAGTCACGGGCGCGTCCTTTACGAAAGCCTGGGTTCCACCCAGCACCCGGATGTCTTCAGCGACAACCAGATCGAGCTTGTTGGATTTGGCGGAATAAACATACGCGCCCTGCTTGAGCAGCACATAAATGTCGGTCTCCTGGAAATCCCTGGCGGAAGGCGCGGTGCGCTTGCCATCGGGCCGGTTAATGCCAAAAGCCGCCCAGAGGAGGCTGGAGAGTTGCCGGGGTGTAAGTTCTTTGGAATCGAAGGTTCTGGCCGTGGACCGCTTGGCCAGTGCATCCATCAGGGGCATGCCGCCGGTTTTTTGCGGAGCGGGCAGGTCAATGGATTGCGCAAAAAGACTGCCGGCGATGAATGCGGCAACGAAAATAGATAACGTTCGTTTCATGACACAACCTTGTGCCAAACGCGTCTCAAGCTCAACAGAAATTCAGCTCTCGAATGTCAATTCTCCGCCGAGTGCAGGCCGCCGGTGCCGGCGCGGAAGGCGATGTTCATCTTATCCTAGTTGGGTACGGGCTTGCTCAAGAAGCAACGGCGTGGTTTCTTTCGCCAGCATGTTGATGGCAAGCGGGAACAACGCGCACGCGTGAGGCAGTGCCGCCGAAGCTGTCTATGAGAAAGATGGATTCAAGCAATTCTGCGCGGAGCATCGCGGCGCAGGCGGCAACGGACAAAGCCGCTGTGCTTGTGCTTCGCCTGGGGGAAGCCGGCGACAACCGCCGGTCGCTGGTGGGCGGCAAGGCGTTTAATCTGGGCAAATTGATCGCGGCGGGTTTGCCGGTGCCGCGCGGCTTTTGTGTCACGACGACGGCGTTCGATCACTTCCTGGCTTCGTGTCCGAGGCGGACTGAATTATCCAATCTGCTGGCGCAATGTTCCGGCGATGAAATCGGCCGGATCGCGGAACTGAGCCGGGAAGTCCGCTCCTGCCTGGGGGAGGATCACGTTCCGGAGGTTGTGAAGGATGCGGTGCTGTCCGCGTGGCGGGAACCGGGTGGAGAGCGGAGCTTTGCCGTGCGTTCCAGCGCGACAGTCGAGGACGCAGCCGGGATGTCTTTTGCCGGTCAGTTTGAATCCATTCTGAATGTGCGCGGGGCGGACGCGTTGCTGGCTGCCATCAAGACGTGCTGGCTGTCGCTTTTCTCCGAGCGGGCGCTCGTTTACCTGGCGAGGCAGCGGGTACCGGCGGAGAAGGTCAAGATGGCGGTGTTGGTGCAGGAAATGGTGGAGGCCGGCCACGCCGGGGTTGTGTTCACCGCCGATCCGCTGACAGGAGCAACGGACCGGTTCGTCGTGGAATACGTGAGCGGCCTGGGCGAAGGACTGGTGCAGGGGACAATTCAGCCTGGGCGGATGGTGGTTGAAAAACAAACCGGGCGCGTGCTGGCTTCGCCTGAAAATGAACTGCTTTCATCAGCAACTCTCGAAAACCTGTGCGATCTCGCTCACCAGACCGAACGCCTCTTTGGTTCGCCGCAAGATATCGAATGGGCGCAGCGGGATAACAGCGTGTATCTGTTGCAGTCCCGTCCGATCACAACCAAAGCACCGGCTAGAACGTGGGAGGACCGGCAGGTCTGGACCAATGTCAACACCGGCGAAGTGATGCCGGATGTGATGACGCCGATGACGTGGTCCATGATTCAATCCTTGCTCGGTGTGGTCGGTTCCATCTTTCGCCTAGTGGGCGTTAATATCAGGCGCGCTTCGCTGGTCGGGGATCTCGTCGCCGGCAGGCTGTATTTCAACGCCAACACGAGTTTGGCTGCGGTCAAACCATTTTCTTTCCTGCATAAGGAACTCCCCGATTTTTCCCGAACGCTGGGAGGCGATTTGGTGGAGGCATATCGCCAAGCTCCGCTGTCCCTCCCGCCGGAAGACCTCCCGGACCTGGGGTTCCGCTGGCCGAAATATATCCTCTCATTGCCCCGCATCTTTTACGATCTCATCACCCATTTGTCCCGCCGCCGTGGCTGTGCCTGGTTGGCCCGCTTTAAGAAGCAAACGGACGAACTCGACCGCCTGGATCTCGGGGCCATGTCCACGCCGGAGCTGACCCGGCTTTGCGGCCAATACATTCGGGAAGTTTTTAAAGACGCGGATATTCTCTACCTGTTGGCGCAGGGGGCGGCGCTGCCGGTGTTTCAGAAGGCCTGCCGCGATTGGCTGGGCGAACCCGGCTTGACGCTCCGGTTGTTTGCCGCGTTGGGCGGCATGCCGGTCGCGGAAGCCGGCCTGGCCCTCTGGCGACTGGCGGCGCTGGCCCACGCCGACCGCGACACGAAGGACGTTGTGTCTTCCGAAAATAATTGGCCGGAGGTCCGCGTCAGGCTTTGCCGCACCGAACACGGCCGGAAATTCCTGGCCGCCTGGGATACCTTCATGACCGAGCACGGGCACCATTGCCGCGGCGAACTGGAGTTGTTCAACGCCCGCTGGTGCGAGACACCCGATTACATCCTGGGGCTGGTGCGCGGCTATCTTCGCTCGATGGGCCGGTCCGATCCGCTGGAAAATCAACGGCGGCTGGCGGAAGAACGGGAACACTTGGCCGTCCAATGCCGCGCGCGGCTGAAGCATCCAATCAAACGCTGGATCTTCTCGCACTCACTGCGCCGCGCGCAGGAACTGATCGTCTTTCGGGAGCAATTGAAGAACCTCGGCGTCCGGCGGTTCGCCTTCGTGCGCCGCGTTCTCCTGGTTCTCGGCCAGCGGCTCCACGAGCAGGGCAGCTTGTCCTGCCGCGACGACATTTTCTTCCTGGACGTTTCCGAGCTTGAACCGGCCGCGACGGGCAACGCTTCATTCGATTGGCGCGAGCGCATTAAATCGCGCCGGCCGGAATATGAAAAAAACCTGAAGCTCCACCCGCCGCGGGTCGTGAACGGAAGATTCGATCCAAACGCGCCTGGCTGGCCGGTGGCGAACGCGGACGCGAAATTTCTGGAAGGCATTCCGGTCTCTCCCGGCATCGTCACCGGGCCTGCCCGCGTGATTTTGCGCACGGATGACCACGAGCAGGTTCTTTCCGGCGAAATTCTCATCGCCCCGTTCACCGATCCGGCGTGGTCGCCGTATTTCATCACCGCCGCCGGCGTGGTCATGGAACAGGGCGGGATTCTCTCGCACGGCAGCATCGTCGCGCGCGAATACGGTCTTCCGGCGGTGACCAACGTTGCTTCGGCCACGCGGGTCATTTGCACGGGCGACCTGGTGCAGGTGGATGGAAACCGCGGCTGCGTGAGCGTCCTCAAGCGTCTGTCCGAAGACCACACTGCTGGAAACCCGCAAACAACGTGACGACCAACCGTGGTTGTTCAATTCTCCGCCGAGTGCAATCCGCCCGCACAAACACAAAGGGGTCAGTTCCGGCTATTGTAAAAAATGACTACGCTTTCAAACAATTGGCCACCGTATGCCGACAGCCCATCTGCAAACGCCGCGCAATCCAATCTAAAGTCATGACCGTCTCGCTTCTCAAGCGCGCTGCCATCTTCACTTTGGCGGCGTCGGTTTTGCGACGCTGCTTCAAATCCTGCTCGGTCCATCCTCGCTTCTGCAACTCTTCCAAGACCAATCGCTGCGCCTTCTGTTCGTCGGTCTCCCGCTTTTCCTCTCCACCATGATGCTCCCCCATTCCGCAACCCATCATCTCCAACACATGTTCCCTCAATAGCGCCCCGCCCAAAAACCAGCCTCGCCGCACCGCTTTCCATTCCCCCGGCTTGTCCTTCCCTCGCCGTTCTTCCACGGCTTGGGCAAAAAGCTTCCGCCCGACCGCATCATCCCGCTGAATTCCCAGTTCACCCAACACCCGGTCCACCCGCAGCCAACTCGCCCGCTGTCCCGCCCTTTTCAAATACTCAGGATAACTGCTCCACCGATATTCCTGCAGCGGCTGTTCGGGTTGCAGAAGATTGGCGCGTATGGGGTTCAGATGAACGTAATCGCAGACCGTCCGCAAATAACCGTCACCGCTGCCGTCCACGATCAGTGATTTGTAGCGACCGCTAAACAAATGACCAAACAGCTTGTGCCGCCGGTTGAAGCGGGAGGTATAGGTACCCAAAAACCATTTCATGCCGGCGACCAGGTTGGCGTTGGGAGTTTCGATCACCAAATGAAAATGGTTCAGCATCAAACAATAAGCATGGACCTGCCAGCCGGTTTTGTCGCACGCTTCGCCGAGGGTTTCCAGAAAACGCCGGCGATCCTGATCGTCCTTGAAAATCGGCTCCCGCCGATCTCCCCGGTTCATCACGTGATAGATCGCTCCGGGGTATTGCACTCGCAGTTTGCGCGCCATGCCGTCAATGTTCTCTGCCCGGACTTGAGAGTCAAGGCCATATTCTACAATAGCCGGGACTGACACCTTTTTGACAAGGCCATATTCTACTATAGCCGGGACTGACACCTTTTTTCTATTCCTTTTCCTTTTTGACACCTTTTAGCGGCTGGAAAACTATGTCGCTCGCCGTATGCGAGAGGAGCACCTCAACGAATGGGGCGTCGCCTACTCGCGTCGCTTCACTGGTTCGGCTCGGCTCAGAGCAAAGGCCATTCGTTCCATCAACGAAGATGTCGCTCCAGTGCCTGACGAGGTGCCTGCTCCGCTGGCGTCAAAACTTCTCGACGACTTCCGGGACATCTTTCGGGAAGCGGCTGCAGCTGCGGACGCAGAGATAATTGCAGGATAATAACCAAGAGAATTCTTTCGCCCTTTCAGGGCTTGAATTTATTTTGTTCCGTTACCCAGGGCGGCGCTCGTTTCACTTCGCTTGCCCTGGGCTATTTTCTTTCGGGCTTTCAGCCCTGATCATCCGTAATACAATCCTGTAACTTCGCGCACGGACGACAAAGATTTGGACTGCGGTGGCAGAGCGCAGCGGCGACACCGCTTTCCGCACTGCCGGTTGCTTCCAAAAGCGGCGTGGCGCTTCGCTTCCCACCGCAGTCCAAAATATGTGGTTGCGGCCAAAGGCCGCGCTGGGTTCATCCGTGTCAATCCGTGGTTGAAAATCAATTCTCCGCCGAGTGCAGGCCGCCGGTGCCGGCGTGGAAGGCGATGTTGGTGCGTTCCGGATTTTCCGGCAACGGTTGTGCACAGTTCCACAAGCACGCGCCGCAGTGGATGCATTTTTCGCGGTCGAACGACGGCACGCCGCCTTCGCCCAGCGCGATGGCCTGGCCGGAGCAGACCTCGATGCAAATTTTCGTGCCGCATTTCTCGCACAGTTCCGGGTTGAGAAACTCGACGTGGTCGGCGTAACCGTGGGGCGCCTGCACCTTGCCGCCCATGAGCAGCGCGTCCTGATGTGACATGAGCAACTGGCCGTCGTAAGGAATCGCGGGCCAGCCGGCTTTTTCCATCAGCGCGCCGTGAAGCGAGCTGTTCCGCGCCTGGCATTCGGCATGAAGCTTGGCGATTTCTTCCGGTGACACCCGGCCCCGATAATATTCCTCGATGGACGGGATGCGTTTCCAGGGCGGCACGGGATCGCCGGCGAGGGTGAGTTTGCCGTTGGTCAGGCCGGCGAGTGCCATGCCGATCATGCCGCGCACCACGCCTTTTTGAAAACCGTCGCGCGATTTCTCGGCCACGATCGCTTCCTTTTCCACCCAGCTCGCGCGGCGTCGTTTCACGTAGGATTCGTCGAGGTTCTGTTTCGTGAACGGTTTCTTTACCTTGAGCAATTCGAGCACGGCCTCGGCGAGTTGTGTGCCGGTGGCCCAGGCTTCATCCACGCCGGAGCCGGTGAGCACGTTCGTGCTGCCGCTACCTTCGCCGACTCGCGCATAACCTTCGCCGACGAGGTGCGGCTCGCCGCGGCGGCCCGATTCGCCAAGCGTCTTCGCGCCCCACGAGCGGAGCTTGCCGCCTTTGAGGTAACGCCAGAGATACGGGTGCAACATCCAGTGCTGGAGCTGGCGGTAGGCGGTGCGCATGGGGCTGTCGAACCATGACGGCACAAAAATGCCGAGCGACGCTACGCGGTCGGGATGCACGTAGAAGAATCCGAAAATCTCCGGCTCTGGAAAACCGAACGTGTGCAGCACGGTGCCGGGTTTGAGCAGCGTGTCTTCGGGCAAATCCACGACGAACTTCATGCCCACCGCCCAATCACGGGTGTGATGACCGTCGGGCAGGCCGAAGTGGGCATCCAATTGCTGGCCGATGTGACCGACCGGGCCGTCAGCGACGACCGTAAGCGCGGCATAAATGTCCATGCCCGGTGTGAAGCCATCGGCAGGCTGCCCTTTTTTATCCACGCCTTGATCAAGCAGGCGCACGCCGACAACCTTGGACCTCGTAGCCTCCGAGGTCGGGCGCGTCACTCCGTGCGTGCCGCTTCCACATTCATCAAGCCCCGGCGCGCACGGAGTGCCGCGCCCTACCAAATCTGGTTCGCTGGGTTCGATCAGCACTTGGGATACAGGTGTTCCGGGCCAGATTTGGACCGTGCCGGAGCTTTGCACCTGCGCGCCGACCCATTGCATGAACTGACCCATGGAGAGAATCAAACCGCCATCCTTGTGCAGGAATGAAGGCGTCCACGGCAGATTGAGTGCGTCGTGTTCCGCCGGCAGCGCCCATTTGAATGCGCGAATTATCGCATCCGCGGCGCGCATCGTGGCCGATCGCCGGCTGGCGCCGACGGGATCGAGCAAATAAAGAATTTTTTCTTCGCCGACCGGCGCGCTCATCGGAATCTGCGCCTGGTCGAGATTGGGAAATGTTGCCCGCAAAGCCCGCGCTTTTGTCACGACACCGGAGACGCCGAAGCCAATGTCATCGGCGCGTTCGTAGCAAAGCACCTGCGGCGGCATGCCCGGCGTGGTTGCGCTTTCGACGGCCGGTGTCCCGTCGGCATTAACGAGTTGTTTGGACAGTGTGGTGAGGAATCCCGCCGTGGCCGGGCCGAAGCCGACGCAGACGATGTCCACGTCCATGCGTTGGCGGTTAATCTGTGGCGAATTTGGTTCAGTCACGGGCGAACTGATTACTAGGATGGCCGACAAATGCAATCCACTTTATTATGAGAGCGGTTAGAAGGGCTCAATCTGAGGGCGTGTTGCCCAAATTGTCGGGCGGGCTTTCAAGCCTGCCGGTTGTAAAGTTTTCCAACTTCGCGGACCAAAGCCGACAGTTTGACGTGGAATCCGCAGACAGGAATGTCTGCCCCACATCAGAGGCGAAAAATGATTTTGCCCACACACCCTTTACAGGCTTTTCACGACGCTCATCACCTTCGCGGCATCGGCCGCCTTGTCCACAGCGATGTGGCTGACAAATTTCTTTCCGATGGCCGCCGCCGACAGGCCGCGCAGGTTCAGCCCTTTTGCGGCCAGTGCCTGGGCGAGTTGCGCGCCTTGTCCCCGCTTGTCGGAACCTTCAACCCGCACCGTGTGCAGATTTTTTGCCTTTTTGAATCCTGCGGCGCCGGCCGCGCCGCATTGTTTCGATCCCTGGATTGGTGTGACGAAGATGACGCCCGTGCGGGGCTTCTCCGGCGCGCGGCGCGCGATGAGGAACTCGAGATTCACGCCCGCTGCTGACAGCGCCTTGAGTTTGGCCGCCAAAGCGCCGGGTTTGTCTGCGATTGAAACCGCCCAGGTATCCACTCGTTGTGCTTTCATAGAATCAGACTCCTTTCATTGATTGCCAAAGATCTTTCTCTCCAGCGACGGCGAGCATAGGCCGCGCGCGAAAAGCTGTCAAACGATTCGGCGGCGGATTCCGCTGCGATTGTGTCCCTTGGCGTGGGTCTAAACCGGATAATCCAGCGCCTCGCGGGTCATCACCTTGGTCAACGCCTCGGCGGCGCGGTCTTTGGCGAGACGGCAACCGGTGAGGCAGCCATCGAGTTTCGCCCGCAAGCGCATGAAGGTTTCGAGTCCGGCGAATTTCACGCACGGCCCGGCCTTCAGCGGATGCTCTTCGCCGGCCTCGAACACATCCGAGCAGGCGCGGGCTGAGCCGTCAATGCCGGGGATGAGTCCTTCGAGCGATTCCAGTTCCGCGGCGCAATAACAGACGTGGGCGCTCGTTTCATCCCAAGCCGGATGGCGATTGTAGCCGTGGACGATTTCGGTGCAGATGCGGCTCACTTCGCCGGCGGCGCGCGCGGCTTGCACGTGGCAGAGGTCCGTAAAGAACGCAACCGTGCCGGCCAGACCATCAGCAAGCGCGGGATTCGCGGCACCTTTTGTTTCCAGTTCGATCACATCCAGGATGAATTGCCGCGCGGCGAGCAGCCAGCACAGCGCGTCGGCCAGCGGGAAGGTCACGCCCTGGCGCGCCTTGTGGTAAAGCCTCACGCCTTCGGCATCCCTGGCTTCCTGCATATGATTGAGCGTCCAGAGCCAGAGTTGCATGGCGCTGGCGAGCGTGCAGGCGCCGGTACCAGGCCGGTCGGAGGCGATGCGCCGCATTTCCAGAATCCACTGCTGGAATTGCGCGAGGAACAACTCGTTGGTCATCGTGATGGAAAGCTGCAGGCGCTGCACGGCCTCGGGCCCTTCGTAGGTGGCTTCGAGCTGCGCGTCCATCCATTTCTGGCCGAGGAAGCCGGGGCAATCCTCCGTGACGCCATAACCGCCCATGAGGCTGACGGCCTCGCGCATCATGGTTGCGCCGTGGCCGGTGTTCCAAAGTTTGCACGCCGGGCAAAGGACGCTGGCGAGCGAGTCGAGTTTGACGAATTGAACCAGCAGGTCGGATTCAAGTTCTTCCTGACGCTTCAATTCCCGTTCGCCAACAGACTGGGAGGTGATCTGAAGCAGTTCCAACGCATCCTTTTGTTTCACCGCCAATTCCTTGAGCGCGGCGCGACCGGTGAGTTTTCTTTCAGCCAGCAACTGGTCCTTCTGTTTTTCCAGCGGATCAAGCACGTCGAACATCCGCGCGGCCTCAAAGCCGAGCGAGGCGCTCGCCTCGCCGGCGGCCCAGATGTCCACGAGGCGATGCAACGCGTCTTCCTTTTGCTGCAAACCGAGTTCGTAGCGCGGCGTGCCAGCCGCGCCTTCGCCACCACGGAAACGGCGGCGCTGATAAAGAATCACCGGCTCGACGGCGGAAAGCAGTTTCGCGGCGGTCATCAGCCCGACGGTCACGCGTGTGCGGCGGAAGACAGCTTCGATGATTTCGCCATTCGAATAATTCGGGACGATGATGCCGCCCTTGACCGTGTAACCGCCGACGATGCGGCTGGCCGGCACCTTGAGATTGAAGACCGGATCGTTTGTCGAGGAAAGCTGGTGGACGAGTTTCTTCGTTGGCGTGCCGCGGTCCCAGGTGCCGGGGTCGCCTTCTTCGAGGATGACCATGCAACTGCCCTTGATTCGTTTGTCGTCGGAATCCACGGCTGCGGTGACGACGTTGGCGAAGCCCATGTTCGTGATGAACCGCCCGCGCTTGTCCACCTGCAGCATCGGCTCCTGGCCATCCTTCCACTCGGCAACGCGAATTTTGCCGGCGAGCATTCCGGTCTCAACCCCGGCGAACGGGATCGGTTCGGTAAGCGCAAATGCGGCGCGGACCTGCTTGCGTTTCTCACCCGGCTTGAGCGGTGCGGCGCCGCTGACGTATTTGGCGCGCTGCTCCGGCGTTCCCCGCTCATGAATCGGCGCCAGACCCAGATTGCCCGCAAGGCTGCACGTGGCAGCCCCGGCGTCCACCCATGAAAGTTCGAACGCCACCAGCGCCAGCGCGAGGTTCTTAGGCCCGGCGATGAAGCCGCCCTCCTCCGGGTCAAGGGCCGCGGCGGTGATGCCGCTTTCATCGAAGTGCTGGAGCAGTCCCGCTTTCTCCGGCGTCCACTCGTGCGAATTGCGTCCGCCATCCGCGACGACGCGGGCGACCGGTCCGCGCGCCACGGCGCGGCTGGCCTGCACGAGCATGTGCAATTCGTAACGGTCGGCGAAACGCCACATGATTTGGCGGACGTCGTCACCGGGGAGAGTTTGCAATCCCGGTGTGGATTTTTTTCCAGCGATCACTTCCATAAAAATTCTTTCAGTTACGAGCCGTTATTTTGTCATCCAAGTTTTTGCACAACTTCATCCATCCAAACGGACAACGAACCTTGCAGAAGAATTCGCCGTCTATCCAGAATAAAAGGTGGGTTTTCAAAAAATAATGTCTGAAAACGTTCCGCTGATCCCGATTTTTGAGAATCGCCGCCGGCGGGGAGGTTATGGGAAATTTCGACCTCCATCCTTGGACGCGCATCGGGGCCATGAACCGGGGCACAGTTCCTGGGATTGCTGGCGTCTCACCGACGAGTTCCGATTTTCGGCTTGCGACTGGCCGGCGGGACGCCGGCGCTCCCAAGAGGTTCATGGGAAGTGTTTTTGCAACCACACCAGCGACTGCTTCAGCCAGTCAAAATTGACATATCCCCGATGGAAGGCGTATTGCACCAGCAGGAGGGCGACAAAAGCCGCCGCCCATTCTCCGCACAACTTCCGTTCCTTCCGGCTTTTGATCAGGCCCAGCGCGGCGGCGGCGTTTCCGGCGGCGGCGAGCGCCAGCCCCCAGAACATTAACCTCTGCGATTGCGCGGCCGCAGAAATCTGCCAGTTGCCCCACTGCCCCCGGGTGGCCGCCGGGATGCCGATGAAGATTAATGCCAGCAGGGCGACGTTGAGGCATTGGATGGACAATCGCTGCATGGGCCGTTCCCGCGAAGGCGCGGCGGGTCAGTTAATTTTCCCGGCGATTTTGTACTTGAACATGCGCTTCTTCATCCAGCGCACGGCAAGCAAATCGTGGAACGACACGAACAGCCGGTTCCAAATACCGTAGTGGCTCCGGCCGGCATGGCGGTGATTGGCCGCAATGGGGATTTCGGTCACGGTGAAGCCTTCGATCTTGAACAGGGTCGGCATGAAGCGGTGCATCCCCTTGAAAAATTTCAGGTCCGCAATGCACTCGCGCTTGAATGCCCGGTAACAACAGCCCGCGTCGCTGATATTTTCCCCGGATAACACGTTGCGCACCCAGTTGGCAATCCGTGATGATGTGGCCTTGATGAACCCGTCGCTCTGGCGCCGCGCCGCCACGCGCGAGCCGCAGGCGCAGTCGAATTTTTCGAGCGCCGCCAGCAATTTCGGCAGGTCGCGCGGGTCGTTCTGCAAATCGGCATCGAGGGTGACGATGGCCCGGCCGCGCGCCGCCTGCATGCCCGCCCACAACGCCGCGGACTGCCCACAGTTGAAGGCGAACCGCTGGGCGTGGATGCGCGGGTCGCCCGCCGCGAGATGTTTGAGGAGTTCCCACGTCCGGTCCTGGCTGCAATCGTCGGTCATAACGACCTCATAGGACAGCTTGAGCGGCTCCACCGCCTCGCGGATCGCCGTGATGAGCGCCAGCAGATTCCCCTCCTCGTTATAACAAGGAATGACGAAGCTGAGTTCGGGAGTTTCGTTGGTTGGCATTTCAGTTTGTAAATTTGTCCTCGGTTCGCGCCACTCGCTGTTGTTCTTCCGAAACAATTTTCCGTAATTCCTTCAAATCCGTCGACAGGATGTGCTTTTCAAGCAGAGCAAAAAGCGGTTTGGTCGCCGGTTTGTGGAGCGCCAACAATGTCTTGACGTCGCTTTCATAAACATGAATTCGTTCCCAATCAAACTGCCGGTAAAGTGACGGCAGCGCGAAGAGTTTTAACAGAATCATTCCTTCAACCGTCGCCGTGGGAACAGCCAATTCCGCAAATGAATGTTTTGTGGCAAATTTCTCCGTGACAATTTTGAACAGCGGATTTTTCGTCAGCAACAAATCCACTTGGATGCTCCGGAATTTTCCGTGCGCAAAAAAATTATTGCGGTCTTCAATCTTCAATTCAGGCAGTTGCTCCAGCGCGGCGACGGACATGAGCAGATCCACGTCCTTGGTGTTGCGGCCTTTGACATAAGTGAGCATCGCCATGCCGCCGACGAGCAGATAATCCACGCGCCGTTCCGCGAGCAGGCGGAACAAATCCATCGCGTCCTGCGGCACGGGCATCGTTGGCTGGGTCGGGGCACTTTCGCGCAATTGCCTCGGCGCGTTCATCCACCGGCGCGGATCGGCCTCCCACGCGTCCACCAAAACCTCGGCGACCCGGCGCAGACTGACGCCTTCAGGAAGGGTGACGGTTGTGTTTGCCTTGCTCATGCCGCGTTGAAAACCAGCGGAATTATCGCAGGAACGGGAGCCAGATAAAAGCTTATTTGCTCAATAAATACGGGCTCAAATTCGATTTCCCGCCGTAATTATAGGCGTAAATTGTCCTGCTCGTTGTGGCATATAACTAACGAGGCCGATTTCGGAAGAATGGCAACGTTAGAAAGGCGGAGTATGAAATGCACATAAGTCAGTAAAGTCAGTAAAGCAGCTTGTCCTTAATGCCTTGGTCAAAAAGCTCAGTCTGAAAAGGGTTCTTCGGGTTGATACGGAGCCTGCACTCACCATTCGGAGAAATTCTTTCTTCCAGAAACTTCAAGGCAGCTTCTTCGGAATTAAAACTCGCCCAGTAAACCTCCGGTGTGACGCGATAGGGGATTCCTAAATACTCATACTCGCAGATAATGCGCCAAAACCATCCCCAATGGCCACCGGCATTAGCTACGCCTGCTGGAATCCAGGCTTTTCGTAGTTCGCGATCAACGCAGCGACCCGAAGCGACATCCCAACCTTGCCTTACAACACGCGCTCTGAGCCAGATACCACACAGCAACACCACGAAACTCAAGACCGCAACCATCAATCCTGAGTTTTCGTATTTTTGTTCATAAGAAGCCATGGCGAGTCCGCCGAGGAATCCAAATATCCCCACCGCTGGCACGATAGATACAATACCGCCCAAGTTCATGATCATCGGCTTGGAGGTGTCATCATAAGGAATCTGATGGATTCGCCAACCAGCGTTCCCCCTTTCGTTCTGGAACTGACGAACCTGCCGCATCCACGTCGCCGGTTGAGAGCTGCCGCCGACTTTCGCATTGAATATGATTGTGGCGATAATAACAACCAAAGCCAAGACCCCGAAGCAGACTACAAAAACAAACATTGTGTTCATCGCTTTACCTGGCGTAAAAAATGCGTCACTGTTTTTACATCTTTCCGGTTAATACTGGTATTGGTTACCATTTGATAATGTCACTTTTCTAGGCTGACCCGGCATTCGTCCTTTCTCTGGAAAGCCCGAAGGCCCCAAAGACTAAAAACAGCGCCCCTATACCGAGGCCAAGCCACATGCCGCCGTGAACGCCAGTCTCAAGTACGGCGCGCTCAGGTTTGTCCGGATCATAGAACACCGTTATTTTCGCGTCGGGCTGGTAACGGGCGAGAATATTCCGGGCGTGCGCGGCATCGCCGGATGTATAATCGCCAAAACAGACCCGTGTGCTTGTGTAGTTGCTGCCGCCAACCCGGTATTCATAAAATACGTTCGCGCCGTAGGTATAGCCGACACGCCCTCCGCCCTCGTGAGTCATTTTGGCTGATCGGATAATTCCGTCCGTCCGCAGCCAGTGCGGGGATTGCCATCCCAGGACAAATTTGCGCGCGCCATAGGTGAAAGCGAGCAAGCCGATCAAGCCGAACAATGCGTAGGGAAGGCCGGTAGAGCTGAAACCCATTCGCTTGAAACACCAGAACAGTATGATGCAAACAGGCACCACCAGTGCCGTGATGGCGAGCAACACCAGCATGCAGTCTTTGAGGCTCATTAAAATTCCTAGCGTTAGTTGAGATTACTGAAAAAAACTGTGTTCCAATTACAATCTGCCGGAGCTTTTATGTCGTCCTCTGTCGTCATGCGAAGAATTCAAACGCCCCCGTTGTTGCGTCGTCCATTCTAAAAAAAGACCCCCGCCCGTCTCCGAGCGAGGGTTTTTGTTTTGGAAACTGTGAATCATTTCTTCCCGTAAAGCTCGGCAATTACATCGCAGACTTTGCCGGCGGCGTCGGGGCTCATTTCGCCGGGAACCAGCCGCGGCGGGCGAACGCCGGAGGAATCAATGGAACCGCTTCGTGACGACGTTGTCCGGCCGGAGAATCACTTCGCGCCCCTTCCAGCATTTGACGCCGATGTGGTTCATCCGGCCGAGATGATACCGCCACGATAGGCCGTAAAATGGATTGTGCGTCGGCCAGAACGAAATGATGTCCACGTTGATTTCCTTCGCCATTTCAATGGCGCGCCGGATCGCCTTCGGATGGTCGTTCCAGTTGAACAAAAGATATTTCCATTCCAGCACCGGCTGGCTCAGGCCGCGCGCGTCGCGGTACGCCGCCATTGCCTTCATCGCGGCGTAGGCTTTTTCAAAACTGCCGAGCAGCATGTATTTCCCGCACATTTCGTCGCTGATGCCGTGGACCGAAAATTGGATGTTGCTCAAATTCAGCGCCGCCTCGCGCTTGGCGTCGGTGTTCAACAATATTCCATTCGTCGAAACCCGGATCCAGCAGTCGGGATTTTTCGCGCGCAACAACGGCAGTTCCTGGCAGATGGTTGGTGACAAAAACGGCTCGCCGAGATTCAGGTAAAACAGTTTCTCCATTTTGAGTTGATGCACCAGGTCCGCCATCCGGCTGAGCTCCTCCAGGGGCATCCGTTTGTTCGAGCGGATGGCCGCCGCGCCTTCGCGCGCGCAACCGATGCAGTCCACGTTGCACAGCACGGTGTTTTCCAGCAGCATCCCGCGATGCGGCAGATGTGGTTCGGGCGGCGCGGTATTTTTGGGCAGGCGCTTGATGGTGCAACGCACACAGGTGGAAATCGGAATCTTCCCCTTCGCCAGTTCGTTGCGAAACCGCTGCGCCACCGGCCCGAAATAGATTTCCTCGAACGTGTTTTTGCGCAGATCGCCGATATGTCCGGTGCCATCGTAATCCTGGCAACAACAGGAGACCGTCAGGTCGGAATTGACGGTGAGGTTGTAATCCTCCGCACCCGCCAGTGTGGTACAATAATAACTGCATCCGGTGATCCGCGCGCGGAGCACAAACCACCAGACCATCATCCGGCGGATGAAATCGCTGACGCGCCAGTTGAAGCGCGTCTTCGGATTGCTGACTTTTCGCGATGTCGGCAAATCTGTCATAAGGAAGATTGCTTCTTTTCAAAAGGTTCGGGCAAGCTTGTTTTTGTCCGGGCGCGAAAAATAAATTGTGAAGAGTCACGCTGAAGCCGCATCTATTCAATAAAACCACGGATGGACACGGATCCCCGCAATGCGGGACGGATTAAGACAAGGCCAAAAGTCTCTTCCGTGAACCTGGGCGGCCCCACTGATTGGTGAACTGGTTTGCGTTGCTGAAATCCTTTTCCTATCCGTGGTTAAGTAGAGTAGGCGGAGCGGACGGGTTGAAAGGCACGAGGCCAAAGACCGTCACGCTCCGCCCCTCATCAAACCGGACAGGCGGTTTTCCCGCATCCGGCTTTCCGAGGGTCATTCACTCGCATCGCT
>Ga0208937_1000030_pt1 | contig 140628 bp, 125 predicted proteins | sample June2015DPH_11_5_FD_184705 | JGI IMG/M metagenome (GOLD analysis project Ga0208937, IMG submission 184705) | Peatland microbial communities from SPRUCE experiment site at the Marcell Experimental Forest, Minnesota, USA - June2015DPH_11_40... | ecosystem: Environmental > Terrestrial > Soil >... | reverse complement strand
CGCTCCGCAACTGAAGAACCTGATCCGGGCGCACCTGGGCGACAGCCTGCTCAATGGCGACGCCACCAGGATGTCGTCATTGATGACCGCCTCGCCGCAATTCGACCAGAAGAAGGCCGATCAGGTCGCGGCGCTTCCTCTCGGTGGCCGGGTCAAGGTCGATCCGTGGAACAATCAACTCGAATTGATCAAGACCAAGCCTGTCGCCATCACCACCGCAGCGGAGAAGATGCCCTTCGAAGTCACACCCTTCTTCCCGTTCCTCACCAGGCTCGGCACCGCCGCTCCAGAAAAAGCGGCTCCGGTCCCGGAGAAAACGGCGGCAGCTCCGACGGGCCAGTAAGACGGCTTTTAGCTCTTAGCTGTCGGCTGCCAGGAGTGGATCGCATAGCCGCACGACCTGCACTCACTTCTGGCGTTCTTCAACAACCTGTTGGGCACCAGAAGCTAAGAACTGAAAGCTGAAAGCCAAGAGCTACTTAGCCTCGATCATTGCGCGCGGGTGGTCTGTAGCGGGAGAGAAACGGCAGAAGAAATCAGGGGGAAGCCCTCTGCCAGACAGCAGCGGGCTGGTCGCGCGGCTAGGGCGTCGTACCCAATTGGCTTCCGACTTGCGAAAACACGTTATTGGCGCTGCTGCCGATCAGTTTGACCGTGCCAATCACGATCACCAGGATGACCGCGAGCATCACCGCGTATTCGGCGACGTCTTGACCGCTCTCCTCAGCCCAAAGTTGACGGATTGCTTGGATCACTGTTTGCCCCCAATCGACGACCCGCCCGAGCTACTTATCCCTCGGTACAGTAGTTTCGCCGTCGTGTAATTATTAAACTATCGTGAATCGCCCCCTCTACCCAATAGCACACCAGTGACCTCGAATAGCACTATGGTGCCACAACTAATGGATTCCCCTTAGAATCCAGCCAGCAGAATCCAGCCCCCATTGATCACACAGTCTTGATTACACAATCGTTTTCAGGGGAAGCCCCTGGTTCACCGCGAACAGCGCCAGTTCCAGACGGGTGGAAACCCCGAGTTTGTCGAAGATATTGCTGAGGTGGTGCTTCACCGTATCCTCGCTGATCTTGAAGTACTCGGCGATTTCCCGATTGGCATAGCCCGCGACCACCGCAGAGACGATCTCCAGTTCCCGCGGCGTCAGCCCGAATTTCTTCTGTTTCGATTCCTCGTTCGTACTCTGCATGAGGTTCCGCAGGTACTGCACCAGATTCGAGACGCTGTCCCGCCCCACCCAGTACTCCCCGGCCATCACCGCATGAATGCTCTTGAGCAGCAGTTGCGTGGCAGAATCCTTCAGCACCACGCCGCGCGCTCCCAACTGCAACGCCTCCACCATCTGCTTCTTTTCCACCGCCGCTGTCAGCAGGATGATGCGCACCGCCCCCGACGCACCACCGCTCGTGTTCAGGTCACGCAGCGCATCCAGCCCGGTGTGGTGCGGCATCGCCAGATCCAGCAGCAGAATGTCGGGCTTGATCTCCGTCGCCAGTTTCACCGCCTCGTGGCCGTCGCAGGCTTCGCCCACTACTTTCATATCGTTTTCCGATTCCAGCAGGCGCCGCAGCCCGTCGCGGAAAATGGGGTGATCGTCGGCAATCACAATGCGTATGGGATGAATTCGTTTATCCATGATTGGCCTTCCTCGCCGGCGGAATCCGTACCACCAGTCGTGCGCCGTGACCCGGAGTCGATTCTATCGTGAGTTCGCCCGCCAGCAGGCGTACCCTTTCCCGGATCACCGCCGGCCCCTTCCCTGTCGTCTCCAGTTCCGCATCCGACAGACTACCGGAAAAAGAAAATCCCTTCCCGTCGTCCTCCACCGTCAATTGCAGATTACCCGCCCGCTGCGCCAGCCGCACCAGCACATGGTGTGCTCCACTGTGCTTGCGCACGTTCACCAGGCTCTCCTGCACAATGCGCGCCAGTTCCCGGCAACCTTTTTGCGCAAGATCCACCCGCTCCACTTCGCTGACAAACTCGGCTGCGATTCCCGTCTCGCGCCGGAAACGCTCCACCGTGTCGGAAATGAAACCCAGAAGCCGGTCCGCATCGACTTCGAATGACTTCATCGCCTGCATCAGTTCGCGCAGCTTGAGAACTTCTTCCCGCAGCAGTTTCTGGATCCGTCCCAGCTCCGCGTTCACCACCGGCGCCTGCGTTCCCGACTGGCGCCGCAAAACATCCAGCTGCATTTCCACCGCGATCAGCGATTGAATCGCTCCATCATGAAGTTCGCGCGCGAACCGCGCCCGCTCCAGCGCCCCCGCCCGCTCCCGCAGCCGCCGCATCAGGTACACGTTGTAGATCGCCGGACCCACCTGCTGCGCGAATTCCTGCAGAAACCGCAATTCCTCCTCCGGTTCCCCCATCATCTGAGGATCGAACAGGAACACCCGGCCCGACCACTCGGTCCCGAACAGCAACGCCACCGAAACCATCGCGTCAAACTTTTCCACTCCCGCCAGCGCATCCAGAAATCCCGCGCTTGCATCGCGCAGCCGCCTTCCGTCGCGATCCAGCAGCACCGTGTGAAAACCCTGGGCACTGCGCGACGCGTAAATCGCGTCCGCCGGCGAGTCGAACAGATACACTTTTTCGCTTTCCGGCAAAGCCTCGCGCCAGCGCAACGCTTCGGCGCCCTCGGCGCCACGTTTTACTTCGGCCAAGAATACGCGGTAACTGTGCGCTTCCTGCGAGGCGCTCAACACCCGGCACGCGCCGTAGATGCTGGTCACCTCCCCAAGGATCTGCTGCATGGTCCCGGTCAGTCCCGCCTCCACCCGCGTCGAACTGAGAACGCGCGTGATCACGGCGCGCTCGGCCCGCACTTTCTTCTGGTTCTCCGACATGGAGCCCAGCAAAAATCCGAGAACGATCAGATAGAACGAAAACATGAACAGCTGTTGCGGATCCAGTTCCCGCACGCTCGCGCCACCTCGCACCACGAACGCTTCGGCCCACAGCAGCACCACCGCCGCACCGGCCGTGCCCACCGTCTCCCACAGCCCCCAACGATACGCCGCCGCCACCATCACAAACACGAAGAATAGAAAGAATGGCCCTTGCTGCGCCGTCGCGAACATCGAGATCAGCGCTGGCCAGAGGATGTCCACTGCATGCACCACCAGGCGAAAGGCCTTTGTCGACTGCGGCCGGAAGCGCAACAGCAACATCACCACCACCGCATGCACGAAGTACACGATGAGCAGCCAGTACAGCCAGCGCGAATACACAAACCCGCGCACCGGCACCATCCAAAGAGTAAGCACCGCCGCAATCGTCAGCGCCACCCGCGCCGACGCCAGCCAGCGCTCCGTGCGCCGGATTTCGCCCGCACTGAGCGGCGCCCGGAAGCGCCATAGATCGCGGTATTGAGGGATCATCCAGGACAAGGGGCTCTCGTCGTTAAGCGATTCATTCTAAAGTTGAGCGCCTAATTCTAAAGGCAATCTCAGCTAAACTCCATGAGCTTCTTACTTCTGCACTAAAGGGGTTACTGTTACTGTAGTAACCCCCTCAACCCCATATCACACTCTAGAATGGAACCCGGAGTAGTCCGCCTTGGCCGCACTCACTAAACTCTGGGTCTCTCTGCTGGTAGCGCTGGTTCTCGCCCAGACTGCGGCGTCTCTGCTCATGCCCAGAGGCGACGCCCTCACCATTGCCAGCGACCTCATCCAGGGCACTCTTCTGCTCGTTGCCACCGCCGCCTTCCTGCCCAATATCTCGCGCTCGCGCTGCCCCACTCTCCACATCCGGCTCTTTTGGATCCTCATGAGCGTGGGCATGCTCTTCTGGCTTACCTACCAGGGAATGTGGAATTATTTTGAAGTCCTAAAGCGTCAGGACGTGCCCGACCCCTTCCTGGGCGACATCGTCCTGTTCCTGCATCTGGTGCCCATGATCGCCGCGCTCGCCGTGCTTCCACATCTCCGCGAAGACGAGCGCGATGAACGCGTCCGCATGCTCGACTTTGCCCTCCTGCTCACCTGGTGGGTCTTCATTTATGTATACGCCGTCATCCCATGGCAAACCGTGCAGGTCGATGAAGCGGCTTACAGCGCCAATTTCAACTTCGCGTATCTGACCGAAAAACTTGTGCTCCTGGTCGCGCTTGCCATCCTCGCCTACACCGCTCACCGCGGCTGGCGGCAGCTTTACGGACAGTTGCTCGGCGCCAGCGCACTCTATGCCTCCAGTTCCTATGTCGCCAACTGGGCGATCGGTCACAAGCTTTACTACAGCGGCAGCATCTACGACATCCCGCTGACCGTTTCCATCGCCTGGATGGCGGCGGCTCCCTTGCTCGCTCTTCGCCTGGACCTGTCCGACGCCAAGCCGTCGCAACCTGTGCTCGGCGTCTGGATCACACGCCTGAGCATGCTCGCTCTGTTCAGCCTCCTCTGGGCCGCCATGCAATCCGAACTGGACCCGACGCTTCCGCCTTCGGTCAAGGCCTTCCGCATTACCGTGAGTCTTCTCACCATGGTCGTGATGGGCATCGTCGTCTTTTGGCGCCAACACCTGCTCCGAGACGAGCTGTCGCTGTTTCTCGAAAGGTCCCGCCGCTCTTTCGACGACCTCAAGGATTTGCAGGAAAAGCTCATTCAATCCGAGAAACTGGCCTCGCTCGGCCAGTTGGTGGGTGGAGCCGCCCACGAGATCAACAACCCGCTCACCGCCATGCTGGGATACTCCGACCTGCTCAGCGCGTCCAACTTGCCACCCCAGGAACAACTCCAAGCCGCGCAAATCGGCGAGCAGGTCCGCCGCACGACAACGCTAGTTGCGAGCCTGCTCACTTTTGCCCGTCAAGCTCCTGCCAAGCTTGCCGCCGTCGACATCAACTCCGTGCTGCAAACGGCCGTGCGCCTGCTTGCTCCGCAACTCGAGGCGGAAGCCAATTCCATCCGACTCGAACTCGCTCCTTCGCTTCCGCCCGTGCTCGCCGACTCCAACCAGATTCTCCACGTCTGCATGCACCTTGCCGGACAGATCAGCGCCCATCTCAATCGCGAAACAAACTCCACCTTGTTCGTTCGCACGCACAGCCAAGGCAACTTTGTCCTGGTTGACTTCTCCTCTTACGATCCTTCTTCGCAGCCACCCTCGTACCCATCGCCGCTCAACTCCGAAGGCGCGAACAAGCCTGCTACCCTTTCGCTGAGCGCCTGCTGCCGCATCGTCGAAGAACATGGCGGCCGTCTCTTGCAGCCTTCGACTCCCGGTAACCCCGCTTTCCGTGTGGAACTGCGGGTCGCGACAAATTCTGCAAGCCGCTCTTCGCTCGCCGTGCCCAACCGGGCTGCGGCCCGCACCAGTTCCTAGCGGACAGCTTCCTCCCGCTCACCGATCTCCTACTCACGACCGGGCGCCACTTCCACCGTCCTCTTCAACTGTCCGCACGCCGCAAAAATGTCGCGCCCGCGCGGCCGCCGCACGAATGTCGGAATTCCCGCTGCCACCAGAATCCGCTGGAACGTAAACACCCGCTCTTGCTCCGGCGTCCGGTAGGGCAACTCCGTCCCCGGATTCAGCGCAATCAAATTAATTTTTGCCCTTATGCCCCGCACCAACTCCACCACCTCGCGCGCCTGCTCCGGACCATCATTCACGCCCGCCAGCAGCACATACTCAAAGGTGAGCCGCTCCCGCGCCCCTAGCGGAAACTCCCGCGCCGCTTTCATCAACTCCCCCAGGTTCCACTTCCGGTTCAGCGGCATCACTTCGCTCCGCAACGCGTCATTCGACCCATTCAGCGAAATCGCCAGCTTCGGACGCACCGCCTCCTGCCCGAAATCATGAATCCGCGGCACGATCCCCGCCGTCGACACCGTCATCCGTGACTCCGGAATCCCCACGCCCTCCGCCAGCAGCCGCACCGACTTCATGAAGTTCTCGTAGTTCAAGAAAGGCTCGCCCATTCCCATGAACACGATGTTGACCCGCTGCAGTGGCGGCTCAACTCCCTGTTCCCGCAGTACCGCCGCGATCTGCCCGACGATTTCTCCCGCCTCCAGATTCCGCTTGACTCCAAGCAAAGCCGTGAAACAGAACTTGCAATTCACCGCACATCCCACCTGGCTCGATACGCAGATCGTGGCCCGCCACCTCCCCACCGGAGCAGCTCCACCTTCAATCTCGTCGCCCGCTTCGCTTCCGTCGCCGCTCTCGCCGCCATCTCCCTCCGGCATCCAGACCGTTTCGACCGTCTCGCCATCGGAGAGTTCAATCAGATACCGCAACGTGCCATCGCTCGAAACAAACTTGCGCGCAATCCTTGGGAGGCCGACCCCCCAGCCTTGCTCTGCCAGACGAGCGCGATATTCGAGCGGCAGCGTCGAAACCTGATCCAGCCGCTCAATCTTTTGCCGATATACCGCATCAAATAATTGCTGGCCCCGGTAGGCAGGCTGCCCCGACCCAATCGCAAGATCCGTGAGTTCCTGCAAGTTAAGTCCTAACAGCGAATTGGATGGCTGACTTTGCATTTGGCCGGGTGGAACGACGGGTTTCCTCCCCCACCTTTGAGTGTAATCCGTAAAATACAGGAATCGATCCGCAGGGACTCCGACCGCTCAACTTTCCATCGGAGAAGGTTAACCAAGCGTGTCCTTAGCTCTCCATGTTTTTCGGGGCGGGAGCGAACCGACGCAAAAGCGTAATGGAAAATACCAAAATGAGGATGAGCAGTCCCAACAAGCCAAGCTCGGTCATGCTAGCTCGAAATATGCTCGCACTCTCGGTCGACCACGTTCCACCTTTTGTGAGGGTGGCCGCTTCCAAGGTAATCACAAGGACGCGCCGAATCGAGGCAATCAGGCCCACGACAAGGAATGGTTCGGTAACCAGAAAATGCGAGCGGATGGAGATGCGCACCGTATGCAGAATCTCCACCAGCATCAGCACAACCAGCAGTTGGTCCAACACCAGTAGGGTCTCTGTGGCAATCGTCCAATGAGCGAGGCCCTCCCAGAGCATTTTGCCGGCGTTTGCAATCGTCGCGAGCACCGTTATAAAAAGCAACACGGCAAGGACGGAATAGATAACCACTTCGGCTTTGCCCAGATAGTCGCCAAAGTGGACGCGGAGTTTCTCTTCGGCCATTTGGGGTCACTCGTAGAATCGCTCTGGTTCGCGCTTCTTCACAGGCAGAATATAACGATAAGTCGCTTAGCGAAAAGTGAGAACGTGGATACGTCAAGTGAGAACGTGGATACGTCGCCGATTACGGGCGAAAAATCCCCGTTCCCACGGCGCCGTCGAAGGCGGCGTCACCTACGTCATCGTCATCGGCAAACTGCGGCAGCTAGACATGGCCGTGTCGGCAAACCGGAGATCTGTCCATTTCGTAATACTGAGGGTAATACCGAAATTATTATGCCGAAGGATCGCCGTAAGTTAAACAAAAACAAGGCTAAACTTCAGCCGCCGTCGCCGCGCCTCGGATTGTGGGAGAATAGTACCAGCAACCCGCCCCGGAATTCATAACTGGATCCGAACGTCATAGTAGGAACTTCATGGTAAGAAGCTAATGGTAAAGGAAGCCCGCAACATTCGTCGTCAAGTGCTGCCGAATGGCCTCACTGTCATCACCGAGCAGATGCCCCACATCCGCTCCGTCGCGATCGGCATCTGGCTCAAGTCCGGCTCGCGCGACGAAGATTCCGAATGGAATGGCATCTCCCACTTCATCGAGCACATGGTGTTTAAGGGAACTGAAACCCGCTCCGCCGAAGCCATCGCCCGCCAGGTCGATTCGATCGGCGGCAATATGGATGCTTTCACGGCAAAGGAATGTATCTGCTTCAACATCAAAGTCCTCGATGAGCATCTTCCGCTTGCCCTGGATGTCCTCACCGATCTTGTCCTTCATCCCGTCTTCGATGCTGGCGATATCGCGCGCGAGCGCGGCGTCATCCTCGAAGAAATAAAAATGGATCAGGATAATCCCGACTACCTCGTCCACGAAATCTTCACCCAAAGTTTCTGGAAGGACCACGCTCTAGGTCTGCCGATCCTGGGCACGCGCGACACCGTAAGAAAATTCGAGCGCCCCGTCGTCTCGCGCTTCTATGGACACCATTTCGCTCCCGGCAATCTCATCGTCAGCGCTGCCGGCAACCTCGACCACAAACACTTTGTCGAACTCGTTGCGAAACATTTCGAGCAAGTGAAACCGGCGAAAAACGGATTGCACTCGCCCCAGCCCAAGACTTTTTCCCGCATCAACCTGCGCAACAAGAAGTCGCTGGAGCAGATCCAGATCTGCATCGGCGTTCCTTCGCATCCCATGGCCCACGAACGCCGCTACGCTTCCTACATCCTGAATACGCTGCTCGGAGGCGGCATGAGTTCGCGCCTGTTCCAGAATATCCGCGAGCGCCAGGGGCTTGCCTACTCCATCTACAGCGATCTGAATCCCTACCGTGACACCGGCTCCATGTGCGTATATGCGGGCACGTCGCGCGAGTCAGCCATCAAGGTTGTCGAGAGCGTCATCGCGGAATTCCGCAACCTGAAAGCCACGCCCGTCCCCGAAGAAGAACTGCGCCGCTCCAAGGACCAGCTCAAAGGCAGCCTGATGCTCTCGCTCGAATCCTCGACCGCGCGCATGTCGAACCTGGCCCGCCAGGAAATGTATTACGACCACTTCTATGGCCTCGACGAACTCATCGAACGCATCGAAGCCGTCACCACAGACGACCTTCAGCAAACCGCCGAAGAATTCTTCCGCACCGAGCAAATCGCCGTAACCATCCTCGGCAACCTGACCGGCCTGAGACTAACCCGCGACCAGCTAACCTGCTAACAACATGTCCCGCAAACTCGCGTCATAACCTTGCATTGTCATCTTGAGCGAGGCGAAAGACCTATGCATGGCGCACACAGACACAAGGGACACCAAGGTTCACGAAGGAAGTCTTCCCGGCGCAAGCGATTTCGGCGAACCCGAATGGCGATGTTTACTTGAACGTATCGGCGCTCGCCTTGGCACATTGGCCGTCCTGCGCGCTGGTGCCGCCCGAAACGCCAATCGCTCCCACAATCTTGCCGTCGCTGACGAGCGGAATGCCGCCCTCAACCGGCGTTGCGCCTTGCAGTCGGAGAATGCGCAGGCCGTCCCCACCGGCCGCCAGTGCATCCTGGAACGCCTTCGTCGGCCGCTTGAACAGGGCTGCGGAGCGGGCCTTGTCAATCGCGACGTTGGCGCTTCCGAGTTGGGCATTGTCCATCTTCTCGTAATAAACCAGATTACCTGCGGGGTCGACGACAGCCACCGCCATGGACCAGTTGTTCTTCGTTGCTTCCGCGAGCGCCGGCATGGCCGCTTTCTTGGCATTCTCCAAGGTGATGCTCAAGCCGTAGGGATTGGGCATCTGGGCAAGGGCGCCAGGTAAAGCGCAAAGCAAGAACATAAGGGCGACGATAGTCTTCACGGCTGATCTCGGTGACACGGTTGGTTCTCCTCTAATTGGTGTGGTTTGAGCGCAAGACAACACTAACGGCCACCCAGGATAATTTAGGCAATATGCCATCCTCCTGGCGCGAGCTTTAGGGTCGCGCAGGCAGACTGCCTCAAGCTAATGCCCGGCGCAAACCCTGTCAATGAGGAAATCGAAATTGGAACGAAGAGGGCAGAGGCGATTAATATGGGAAGAGGAAGTTGCCGCGCCATTGCCCAGATCCTTCGTTACGCTCAGGATGTGCCGCGGGTGATTTTATGTCGCGAAAGTGCGGCACGTACGAGACACTGACGCGCGAATATACAACCTTCCTCCTCGACCCCGCGTGCTATTCTGTCCAACTCTCTTCTCAACGGATTCCCCAATGTCCTTGCGCACCCTGGGCTTCATCCTGGCCGCCGTGCTCCTGGTCGGCTACCGTCTAATCAAGCCGCGCACCCGGGCCTCCGACCTGCCCGGCCCCTGGAATCTCTCCACCCTGTTTCTGGCGAGCGCGCTCACCCTCTTCGCGGAACTCGCCCTCATCCGCTGGGTCGCCACCGAAGTCCGCGTGTTTGCCTACGTAAAGAACCTGGCGCTGCTGCTCTGTTTTCTCGGCTTCGGACTGGGCTGCGCTCTGGCGCACCAACGTCCGCGGTGGCAGACCGCTGCCACTGCTCTCGTAGGATTGATTGCTATAGTTCGTTTGCCCTGGCGCGGCTCGCAGGTGATGGAGACCCTCTCGCAATACCTCGGCGCCGCCCAGGACGTCGAGATATGGGCCACCCGCGCCGCGCATGACACCTCGGGCTTTTTTCTGGCCGTGGCGGTCACCGCCATCCTGCTCTTGCTCATCACTTACATTTTCATCCCCATCGGACAAACCGTAAGCCGCCAGATCGAACTGGCCCCGCGCACGCTTTATGGCTACTCCTGGAATCTGGCCGGTAGTCTAGTCGGCATCCTCGCATTCTTTGCCGTGTCCTGGTTGGCTCTGCCCCCCGCAATATGGTTCATCATGGTTCTGGCGGGCATGGCGCTGCTGCAATCCAGCCGGAGCGATACCATCTGGCTCGCCGCTGCCGTCTTGCCCGTGGCGCTCCTGCTCTTCGATCCGTCCACTCCGCACCATTTCAACGTTTGGACTCCCTACCAGCAGATCGAAGTCGAGGATCAGTATCTTCCCGACGGCGAAGTTCGCGACACACAGATTCGCGTCAACCACACCGGCTACCAGATCACTGTGAATCTCTCTCCCGACTTTCTAGTTCGTCACCCCCATTTGTTGACCGAGGCGCCGGACGAGAATCCCTACAATCTACCCTTCCGTTTCACATCGCCGAACCCGCGCGTCCTGATTGTCGGTTCGGGCACCGGGAATGACGTCGCCGCTGCTCTGCGCCATCAGGCCCGCGCCGTCGATGCCGTGGAAATCGATCCCAAAATCTTCGCCCTCGGCCGCCGCCACCCCGAGCATCCCTACGACGATCCGCGGGTCTCTGCTCACCTCACCGACGCCCGCGCCTTCATGAAGCGCACCTCTGCCCGTTACGACCTCATCCTTTTCGGATTGCTCGATTCCCACACTCAGCTCTCCGACTATTCCAACATGCGCCTCGACAACTTCGTCTACACCGAAGAGTCCTTCCAAGAAGCTCGCGCGCTGCTCGCCCCCGGCGGCGTTCTGTTCCTCAAGTTCCAGATCAATCATTCTTTTGTGGGACAACGCCTCGACGAAATGCTGACCCGCACCTTCACGAAACCTCCGGTCGTTTTTCTCGCGCCTTCCAGTTACACCGCGGCTGCCACCTGCTTCGCCATTTCGCCCTCAGGACAGGTCGAAGCCAGCCTGGCCGCCGATCCGCGATTGCGCCAGTTTGTCGCTGACCGGAGTCCAGCGTTTCTCGCCTCGTCCGAAGTCGCGGTCACCCCCGTAGCCGTGACTACCGACGATTGGCCTTATCTCTACCACCAGGGACACTGGATTCCGGGCATCTTCTACCTGCTCAGCGCGCTCGTCATCTTGCTCGCCGCCGTATTCTATTTCCAGATTCCCGAAGCCCGCACCCGCGTTCCTTCTCTCTTTTTCTTCAGCATGGGCGCCGGATTCCTGCTTCTGGAAACGCAAGTCGTCAGCCGGCTGGCTTTGTATTTTGGGACCACCTGGCAAGTCAACGGCATCGTGATCGCCGCCATTCTCTTCGCGCTTCTCCTCGCCAACTTCGTCATTGAACGGCAAAAGAATGATGGACAACAACGCGCGTGGCCACGCTCCTGGACTCTAATCGGCATCCTCGTCGGCATCGCCTGCGCCTACTTCGTACCCTTCAACCGCATTCCCGGCTCGGCGGCCCTGGTCGGCTCCTTTGCCGCCATCATCTTCGCCATCCCGGTTTTCTTTGCCGGCTCATTGTTCGCCTCTGAATTCCGCTCCGCCGACTCCCCCGCCGCAGCCCTCGGCGCCAACATGCTAGGAGCCGTCGTCGGTGGCCTCCTGGAAAACCTCTCGCTGATCATCGGAATGAAAGCGCTACTGGTGGTAGCCGCTCTCTTGTATTCCCTGGCTGCCCTGGGCTTCCTCGGACACCCATCGCCCCGGCCCGATAAACGCGGCTAGCCGGGATCTCGTTGAGCCCCCACCCCCACCTTTGGCCTTCCATTTCATTGATTTCATTCCAAATGGTGTATCCCCCCTTAACTTGCTATTCTAATCACAGGGACCACAGATGGAGCGACACCGCCAGCCCAGAAGCTAGTGGCTGAGAACTGATGGCTGAAAGCTAAGAGCTAAAAGCTAGTATCCTGATCGCGAGTTACTCACCCCATGCAAATGGTGATCGACGTTTTCGCGCAGATTTTCGGGACCCTCTGGGCGCACAAATTGCGTTCGTTCCTCACCATGTTTGGCATCGCCTGGGGTGTCGGTTCCCTGCTCCTGCTGGTCGGCCTCGGCGAAGGCTTCAGAACCGGCAACAAGCGCAACCTCTCGGAGTACGGCGAAAACATCATAATGATCTTCCCCGGCCGCGCTCCAGCCGTTCCGGGCAGCATGAACTCCGCCCGCGAGTACCGGCTCACGTACCAGGATTACCTCGACATCCGTAAAGAATCTCCGCACATTCGTGCCATCACTCCCGTCCTCGCCAGCAACGACGTGCATGCCGTCAGCGAGTTCGCCAGCGCCAGCGGCCAACTCAACGGCGTCGAACCGCAGTACAACGGAATCCGTTTTCTCCCGCTGAAGCAGGGACGCTGGCTCAACGACCTCGACGAAGCTCAGAAACGCAACGTCGTCATCCTCGGCGATGAGATGACTCACCACCTCTTTCCCGGACGTCCCGCCGTCGGCTCGTTCATTCTGCTCAATGACCATCGCTTCGAAGTCATTGGCACTCTGAGCCGGGTCGGCCGTGGCGACGACAACATGACTAACATGCGCGCCTACATTCCCTTCCAGGTCATGCGCAGTGATTTCCCGCTCAAGGGCGAGGAAGCATACGACGCGATTTCCTTCATCTACTATCAGCCTCGCGTCGCCGACGAACACCTGCTCACGCAGAATGAGGCTCACCGCGTCATCGGCCGCAATCACCACTTCGATTATCACGATGAAGACGCCTTCGAAGGCTTAGACTTCGTCCAGCAAGCGCAAATGATGGGCACCATCTTCGATGCGATGAACGAATTCCTCGGCACCGTCGGTCTCGTCACTCTCGCTCTCGGCGCCATCGGCGTCATCAACATCATGCTCATCGCCGTCACCGAGCGCACCCGCGAAATCGGATTGCGCAAAGCTCTCGGCGCCACTAACCGCAGCATCTTGCTGCAATTTTTCGCCGAAGGGGTTTTGCTCACGCTGGTCAGCGGACTCATCGGCATGGGCCTGGCCGGCGGCTTGATGGCCCTGTTCCGCAATTACAACGGTCCCGCCGGCTTCGATCCGCCGCGGCTCGTTCTAAAAACTGCGATCCTCGCCATCGCCAGCCTCACGCTCGCGGGCGTCGCCGCCGGACTCTATCCTGCGCGCAAGGCCGCCCGCCTGGAACCGGTCGAAGCCTTGAGGCAGGAATGAAATGGATTTTGTAATTTGGTAATCGAGTAATTTTGTAATTTAAAATCGTGCCGGTCTGAGGTTTTCAAATTACCAAATTACCCGATTACAAAATTACCAAATTACAAAATGGATCTAAATAACAGGAATAATCAAGATGATCCGCGACCTGCTTCATGAGTCCTACGACGCCATGCGCCACAACCGGCGCCGCACCGCCCTCACCATGCTGGGCATGGCCTGGGGCATCGCCACCGTCGTCATGCTCCTCGCCTACGGCGATGGCTTCGGCCAAGCCATTGCCAACATCTTCGCCAACTTCGGAACCAAGCTCATGATCGTGGTTCCCGGCCGCTCCTCCATGCAGTCTGGTGGCGAGAAGGCCGGCGCGCAAATCCGCATCACACTGGACGACGTTGAACTGCTCTCCACCAACATCCCGCAGATCACCCACCTCACTCCCAGTTGCAACAAGGATGCGACCGGGCAGTACGACACCCGCTCTTACACCATGAGCGTCAACGGCGAATACCCCAACACTTTCGCCATCCGCGCTCTGACCCTCGCGCAGGGACGCTTCTACAACCCCGAGGATCAGATGCAGCGCGCGCGCGTCGCCGTCATCGGTTCCGAAACCAAAGAAAAACTCTTCTCCGGACGCAACGCCCTGGGCGAGCACATCCGCATTGACGGCATCAGCTTTGAAGTCGTCGGCGTTCTCAGCCCCAAGATGCAGGCCGGCGACGACAATGTCAATCGCGTCGTCTACGTCCCCTTCACCACCATGAGCGACCTCAAGGACACTCACTACCTCGACTCCGTTTGGTTCAATTACGAAACCAACGACTATGAACGGATCGAGCAATCCGTGCGCTACATAATGGCCGCGCAGCACAAATTCAATCCCGCCGACCGCCGCGCCCTGTTTGTCTTTAATCTTATGGAGCAGATCCACCAGTTCGAGGTCATCACCCTCGGCCTCAAGATTCTGCTCGGCTTCATCGGCACTCTCACTCTGGGCATCGGCGGCGTCGGCCTGATGAACATCATGCTCGTCTCCGTCACCCAGCGCACCCGTGAAATCGGCATCGAGAAAGCGCTCGGCGCGCGTCGCCGTTACATCTTCCTCCAGTTTCTGGCCGAGGCGCTCACCATCACCTTCATTGGCGGACTGCTCGGCATTGTCCTGGCGTACGTCGTTGCCCTTACCGTAGGTAGAATGACGCTTTACAGCGCCATGGCCAAACACGCCGAAGCCGGCGACATCCGCCTCATGATCAACCCCGTCACCCTGATCGTCGCCGTCCTCATCCTCAGTGCCGTCGGACTGATCAGCGGTATGGTTCCAGCCATCCGCGCCTCCCGCCTCGACCCTATCGAAGCCCTCCGCTACGAATAGAAAGGTACTTCTTCCGCCTTTAGAGACGGGGCTTGCCCCGTCTCCGGAGACGCGACCGCGTCTCTACCGGAAATCGGCCGGGGAGCAAAACATATTTTTCCACAGCCTGCGCGGGCGCTCCTCCGCTGCTAAAATCTCGAAGGCCCACAGAAACATCTAAACAGAAGTGGTGTTATCGCAATTGGAGGATGGTGACAACAAAATGAAAAAGCTGATTGGATTGCTCGCAATATGTTTCGTGTTTTCTCTCTCAGCCCTGGCACAACACGAAGAACATGCAGGCGGCGCCCGGCCGGAGGTCGGTGGCGGCCATCAAAACATTCCTAAGCACGGTCCTGCGAAAGTAACCTCTCCGCATCCGGCCGAGGAAAACCGCAAGTTCAACGACAAGGCAGGACATCCCGAAGCTCCTCACGTACATTCCAATGGACAATGGGTGGGCCATGATACCGGCCGCAACGACCCTCATTACCATCTGGATCATCCGTGGGAGCATGGCCGCTTCACCGGCGGTATCGGTCGCGGACATGTCTGGCACCTTGGAGGCGGTGGTCCCAGCCGCTTCGGGTTCGGCGGTTTCTTCTTCTCCGTAGCTCCCTACGACTTTGGTTACTGTAACGGGTGGCTTTGGGATTCGGACGACATCGTCATCTACGACGATCCCGATCACATCGGCTGGTACCTAGCCTATAACGTCAGGCTCGGAACCTACGTCCACGTGCAGTATCTGGGAATGTAAAACGGTGAGATTTTCGTGACGCACAGCGTTTTCGGGCGGTGAGGAAGGCAGTCGTTAGTCGTAGTCGTTAGTCGTTTGCTGTTCGCCAGAGCTAGGAGCAAACAGCGAAGAGCGATTAGCGAACGACGAACAGTTCTCCTCAAAAATCAACTGTTATAACGTCGACGAACTGGCCGACGAGGTTGGAGATCTGACCGGGATTATTCGAATTGTTCGGGTTGTACTCCAAGGCATCGATCGTGGCGTCGTAGATACGGAGCGATCCGCCCTGGACCACATACACCACTTCTTGCGCCATTCCGTCACCGCGCTTAGCGATGGGCTGGATGCCGGTCACGTCTCCGTTCGCGGGAGGAATTACGACGGCGCCGGCCGGAACGTTCCCCACCGCGGTGGTCAGCGTGTTGTAAATGGAAAGGCAACCACGAACCTCGGCCCCTGTCGGCGGCGGGATGGGCGCAACGACCTCGGTGCAAGTGCGCGCGCCGACGAAGAGCTGTCCGTTGGCGCCTAGCGCCATGCGGTCGTGATATCCGTCGGTGATGATGATCGGGCATTGCTCGCCGACTGGACAATACGGAGGTTGGACCGGGGGCTGGACGATGCTCATGGTGTTGAGGTCGAAGATCGTGAGCAGCCCGCAGGTGGTCGCCTGCGTGGTCTCTCCGGTACAGGATTGAGAAGCGGGAGTGCCGGCCAGATACATGGTTGAATTGTTGACCAAAGCGACGGTGGCGGCCGGAACGGAAAAGGCCGGGCCTGCGGTGTTCGTCGTCAAATCGAGGGTTTGAATGCTGGCCTGGATTCCGCCGCACTCGGGGCCACAGCTCAGTACGTAGGCAATGGTGTCGTCGCTGCTGAAGAACGCCGCAACTGGATGGTCAAAGCCGGGCACGAAAGTGACAACGGGATTCGCCGTTCCCACATTCGACGGAGTAATCACCGCAACAACGTTTGGGACGGAATCGGGGCCCAGATCCGCGCCTTGGCTGAAAGCCAGGATGCGATTGCCGGTATTTCCGATGGCGAGATACTGGTAAGGCTGGTTGAATCCTTGCGGCACCGTGGCGGGCCAAGCGCAGACGGGTTTGGCCGGGTTCACCGTCGGGCAGCTAATGGATGCGGTGACGGCGCCCGAACTCAGACTAATGACCTCAATGGCTCCTAGGGATGGTTGTCCGGTCGCCGGCGCGGTGGGCACGGCAACGTACGCGGTCGAGCTGTCCGGGGATACGACGAAGCTCTCGGTCATGCCGGGCAAGGTCACCTGACCGGCGCTGGATTCCTTGGCGTTGTCGATGATGGTGAACTGGTTGTCGGAGGATTGCGTACCGCTGCCGCTGAAGACCAAGGTCTGGGCCCGGTTCGGCGTGAGCACCATCATTCCCGGAGTGTTGCCGGCGGGAATCACCGATGCGGTCGCACGCACGTCATTTTCAGCGTCGACGACATAAATGCCCGGAGACAAAGTGCCGGCGGAAACATTATTCGTGATGAAGGCGCGGTATGCGACACCGTTGCCCGGGGAACTACTGCCGCCGCAGCTCAGCCACATCAGACTGGCGGGGAGCAGGAATGACAGAAGAATTAGGACTTTTTTCAAACCTGGGACTCCAACCTCATGCCGGATAATCACTTGGATGCAAGAGAAGGATTATAGCAAAGGAAGAAAATTGCGTTTGAGGGCGAGGCTGAGTAACTGGGCGGCGGAGGCGTGTGGCGAGGGTTTGAAACGACACTTGTAAAGATTTCAAACGAAGAACTGCTTCAGCAGATCCATTCTGACTTGCTCCTTGGCGATCGCTTGGCCGATGCGCTGAAAATTGCCGATCTGATCGACGGCATCCATTTCGCCAACCTTTGCCGGGTCGATGTCGCCGAGGTTGAGCCCATCGAGGCGCTCGCGCGTCAGGCTAACCGTGATTCGCTGGTAGGTCAAAGCCCTATCCGCGCCCGAGCCGGGGTTGATGAAATCAAGCGCATCGCCGGCCGGGACACCGGTGGCTCGAGCGGCGTTTGCTTCCGCGGTTGGAGTAGGAGCCTTGCCCGCCGGCGGTTGCCCGATCAGGTGCATCAGCACATTCTGCTGCAGGTTGGAATCGTCCATCAGTTCCTTGATCACGTACCGAGCCCAGTCCAGGAGGCTGTAGCCTGAAGCCTTGCCGGCTGGAACGGTGATCGCGTTGAAGCCGGTGCCGAGCGATAGCAACAAGAGCTTGCCGGTTCCGGTGGGCCATCCGAACTGATAATTCGGGTCGGTGGCTTCAAGAAAAACCTGCATCGAGGGATTGTTGTAGCTGCTGACGCCACCGTCGATGAACTCATAGTCCTGAGGCTGGCCTTCGTCGTCGGGAACGGAAATCGTCTGCGGCGGAAAGTAGGTGGGAGCGGCGCTGCTGGCTCGCACGATCTGCCACAGCGGCAGTCCCCGGTTGTTGGTAAAGTACTTTCCTTTCGGGTTGTTGGTGAAGAACCAGGTTGTCCCCAGCGTAACGTTCTTGGAGACGATGAGGATGTTGGTACGCAGCTTGCCGCTGCCGAGCGTCGTGTCTTCCCCGAAAACATCTTTCAGGTTCTGTTCGAGCGGACCACTCGGATAGCTGTGCCAGAAACGCTCGGGCAAAAAGACCTTGGCGAAGATCTGCTTTCCAAATTTGAGGTAGAAGTCCCGAAGTTCGGCAGCCTTCAAGCCGAGAGAGAGCCCAACGGCGAGGATGGCGCCCGTGCTGGTGCCTCCGATCAGGTCGAACCGGTCGCAGAGCGGCAGCGAGCGGCCGGTGAGCGCGTCGAGTTGGTTTTCGATTTCAATCAGAGCTTCAGCGGGGATCAGCCCGGCCAAACCACCGCCATCAATCGACAGAAGACGCATCGGTCGCGGTCGCGTTGCGGAATTCGAGGTGTTGTTCTCCATGAGCAACCCATTGCCGGGCTGCGCCCGGCGGACGGGCGAGTCGCCGTCCCCATACGTTCTCTCGCCCCACACATTCTGGCACACGGCGCTACTTCTTCGCGGACGGCGGTGTTAGGCCGTTTAGGCGGAGATACATTGCGGCCTCGGCGTAGTGGTCGGCCCAATTGCTGGCGAGGATGATGCTGGCCCAGGCGCGCGAAACTTGTTTTCCGCCGAAGCCTTCCGTGGTCTCGGCTAGTTTTGAGTCGTCCATTTTCCCGAGCGTGTCGGAGCAGAAATCAAAAGAGGCCTTGAGCGCGGCGACGAGCTTGTCTTTCGAGTCCGATTCTTTTACTTCTTCGACCTTGGGAGCCGCGACGGCGGCAGCTTTGCTGCACAGTAGGTTATTCGCTTCGACCATGTGGGCGACGAGGTGGCCGAATGTCATCTGGTCGGGGGTCGGTTTGTAGTTGAATTTGTCGGCGGGCATGGCTTCGACGGCTGCGATCGTGTTCTTCTGGCGGCCGGGCAGGATGTCGCGGAGCGCGCTGCTGACGGGGTTTTTGGTTTGGGCGGACGCTGTTTCTGCAATAGCCGACGCGGACGCCTGCGCCGGAGACGATTGAGGCTGGCTGATAGCAGTCTGCTGAACAATGTCGAATTTCACCCACTCCTCCTTGCCCTTCTCGAACGTCGCTTGCACCTCAAAGTGTCCGTGGTCAATGCGGGCCAAGAAAGGACCCGGATTCAGAGCGTGGCACTGACTCCATCGCACGTTGCGAGTGCAGGTCATTATCATGCGGCTAGTGTCCGTGTCCGCAAGAATGAAGACGACAGGTTTCTGTATTTCAATGTTCTGGTTGGTGGGCGGCGTGTAAGTAGTCGAGCATGTGTCAGAGCTTGTTCCGCTCGCATAAATGTTCCCACCGGAAACATTTCCGTTCATGTTTACACTCCCGTTGCAGGAAGTGTTGGAGTAGCCCGGCCACGAAAAAGTTAAAGTCCTATGAGTAGTTGTCCATTGGTAGCCAAGCACGGTAAGACGGAATGTGTTTTCCTGCGCTCGCAAGCACGAGCAGAAGAGCAGCGCCGTGAAAATCAGCGTGGCAGTTTTCATAGGATGACCCTCCCGTCATACCTGAGCATGTTGTGGAAAATGGCCCGGCTCGGCTACCAACAAAATGGGGGAGCTTCGCGGCAGTCGGAGACTGTTGATTTTACACCACTGCACGTCAACGGCAATGACTTCGTTCGTGCCCCCGTTCGTGCCACACGCACGCGGACAAGAGTGTCCGCGCCACACGGGCAACCTTGCGCTATCCTAATACCATGCACGCGCATGGGGGACACGGACATTCTCATGGAACGGGGCGGGTACTGCGCGTCTCGCTGGCCGTCACCATGCTTTACGTCGTCCTGCTTGTGGTTGCCGGCATCCGTGCGCACTCGCTGGCGTTGCTTTCCGAGGCGGGACATAACCTGTCCGACTTTCTTGCGTTGCTGTTGTCGCTGCTGGCGGTTTTTCTGGAAGGCCGGCCGCCGAGCGCGACCAAAACTTATGGATACCGGCGCGCGGGAGTGCTGGCAGCGCTGGTGAATGCGCTGTCGCTGGTGGTGGTGTCATTTTTTATTTTCTACGAGGCGTTTCAGCGGATACAGCATCCCGCGCATGTGCGCGCCCGGGTGATGATTGGGGTGGCGGCGGCGGGCGTGGTGATGAACGGCGTAATCGCTCTGCTGCTGTGGCGTTCCGGGCGGGATGTGAATGTCCGAAGCGCGTTGCTGCACGAGGTGGGCGACACGCTCTCGACCGCGGCGGTGATTGTGGGCGGCTTTGCGATCTTGTGGACGGGACAATACTGGATCGACGCGGCACTGTCGTTCGGGATCGGCGCGCTGATTTTGTGGTCGAGCATCGGCATCGTGCGCGAGACGCTGAATATTCTGCTGGAAGGCACTCCGCGCGGGATGAGCCTGGAAGCGGTGGAATCGGCGATGCGGACGATCGCGGGCGTGAGCGATGTGCATGATCTGCATCTGTGGAGCATCGGGTCGGAGAATCACGCGCTCTCGGCGCACGTAAAAATCGCCGATATGGCGACATCTGAGAGCGATACGATTCTGCGCGAGATCAACGAGAAACTCGGGCAGGGGTTTGGCATCCACCATACGACGATCCAGTTGGAACACGTGGTCTGCGAGACGGCGCATAGTTGCGTGATCGCGGTGCGCGAGGAAGGACAGGGCGAGCACGACCATGCTGAGCACGACCATTCCGGGCACGATTAGCACGATCACGCCCACTAAATGCGGAAGTATTCATCTGTATCTACATGAAACACAATGGGTTATGTGATTTTCTAGCGGCCAGTCGCGGGCTTCTGTGATATTCTAGTGATTGGAGTCTTTCCTCTCCGAGTAACATCCAATGGACATGCGGCGTTGGCGGCAAATGTTGCGGTTTTTGGCGGCGGTACAGTTGCTCCCGGCCCTGGAGAGCGGTGAGGAAACGCTCGTCGGAGGGCAGGCGGTGCTGGAGGGCGTGATGATGCGTTCGCCGCACGCCTGGGGCATTGCAGTGCGCAAGCCGTCGGGCGAGATCGTGACGCACAGCGAGCCGCTGGAACGGCCTTCCGAGCAGCATAAGTGGATGGGCTGGCCGGTGGTGCGTGGAGTGATGACGCTGGGGCATGCGATGACGCTGGGATTCCGCGCGCTGAAGTTTTCCGCCAATGCGGCGCTGGACGAGATATCCGCCAGCGATCCTGGCCATAACGATCCGGCTAATAAAGATCAGGGAAAGAAGTTTGAAATCACCGGCTGGATGGCGGGAGTGAATATCGCTTTCTCCGTCGCCTTCTTCATCTTCATGTACAAGTACCTGCCACTGCTGGCTACGACCGAATTGAAAAGGGTGAATCCGGTTTTCGGGCAGCAGTTCCTGTTTAACCTGGTTGACGGGCTGATCCGGATCGCGATGTTCCTGCTGTTTGTGTGGGGCGTTTCGCTGTGGAAAGACATTCGGCGCGTCTACGAGTACCACGGGGCCGAGCACAAGACGGTATTTGCGTTCGAGAATGGCGATGCGCTCGAAACCGCGGCGGTGCAGAAGTATTCGACGTATCATCCGCGGTGCGGAACCAGCTTCCTGATGACGGTGCTGATCATCTCGATGATCGTGTACATGGCGATTCCCGTACATACTTTCTGGGCTCGATTCGGCATTCGGATTGCGTTGCTGCCGCTGATTGCCGGAGTTTCCTACGAGATCATTCGCTTTGCGGCCAAGCATCGCGGCTCGCTGTTCGCGCTGATGACAGCGCCAGGCCTGTGGCTGCAGCGGATCACGACCCAACCTCCAGATGACCGGGAAGTTGAATGCGCAATCGTTGCGCTGGATGAAGCGATGAAGCTGGAAAAGCAGCGCGGCGGCGAATTGGTGATTGCGTAGCGGTGCCCACCGCGAACTCTTGTTTTCTTTCTCATTCCACCTAGAATCAGTAAAGTAGAGACGCGGCTTGCCGCGTCTCCTGCCGCGAAGTGAGACGGGGCAAGCCCCGTTTCTACAGATGAAAATCATGTTTGAACGCTTAGACCAAATCGAAGTGCGTTATGAGGAACTGACGCGCGCGCTGTTGTCGCCGGATATTACGAACGATTCGGCGAAATACCAGAAGACTGCCAAGGCGCATAGCGAAGTCGCAGGGATCGTCGAGAAGTATCGCGAGTACAAGGATCTGAAGCGCGGGATTGCCGAAAGCCGGGCTGTGCTGGTGGAGGAAGCCGATCCCGAGATGCGGGCCTATGCGGAAGAAGAGCTCGCCAAGCTCGACGCGCGCATCGTGACCGTTGAAGAAGAACTCAAAGTTCTGCTGTTGCCGAAGGATCCGAATGACGAGAAGAACGTGGTTCTGGAAATTCGCGCCGGGACGGGCGGCGATGAGGCCACGTTGTTCGTGGCGGAAGTCTTCCGCATGTACAACCGCTATGCCGAGACGCAGAAGTGGAAGGTGGAAGTGCTGTCCACGTCGGAGTCGGGCGTGGGCGGGTTGAAGGAAGTGATAGCGCTGATCGAGGGCGACCGCGTCTATTCGCGCCTGAAATATGAAAGCGGCGTGCATCGCGTGCAGCGCGTGCCGGCGACCGAGCAGCAAGGGCGAGTGCATACCTCGGCGATCACGGTGGCGGTGCTGCCGGAAGCGGAAGAAGTGGACGTCAAGATCGAGGCCAAGGATCTGCGCATCGATACTTTCTGTTCATCGGGGCCGGGCGGGCAGTCGGTGAATACGACTTATTCGGCGGTGCGGATCACGCACATTCCGACGGGTACGGTGGTGAGCTGTCAGGATGAGAAGTCGCAGATCAAGAACCGCGAAAAAGGCATGCGCGTGCTGCGCTCGCGGCTGTACGAAGTCGAGATGCAGAAGCAGCAGGACGCGCTGGCGAAAGAACGCAAGCAGATGGTGGGGTCGGGCGACCGCTCGGAGAAGATCCGGACCTACAATTTTCCGCAGAACCGGCTTACGGATCATCGCATCGGCTTCACGATTCACCAGCTTGAGCAAGTGATGGACGGGAAGCTGCAACCGATTATCGACGCGCTGATCACGCACTTCCAGGCGGAAAAGATGAAGCAGGAGACGGGCGCGGCGGTGTAAGGCGATTGCAGAGGCGTCGTTGGTCGTCCGTCGTTGGTCGTTCGCGGGGCAGTGGTAAGTTTAGGGCTTGTGCGGCTCTTCAATAATTTTCCCCTCGTTTGTTTTTCTCCTGTCTCTGCGTCTCCGTGGTGAAATAGAACCGTGCAACTTCGCCAGGCTCTGAATGCGGCAGTCGAGCGGATGACGGCTGCGCGAGTTCCTTCCCCGCGTATGAATGCGGAACTGCTCATCATGTTCACGCTCGATTGCGACCGGGCGTATCTCTACGCGCATCCGGAGCGCGAACTGACTTCCAACGAAATACAGCGCTATGACGAAGCTCTCGCCCGCCGCTCGACCGGCGTTCCGGCGCAGTACATCACGGGGCACCAGGAGTTCTGGGGCCTGGACTTGATCGTGTCGCCGGCGGTTCTGATTCCTCGTCCGGAGACGGAGCACGTGGTGGAGGCGGTGGTGGAGCTAGCGTCGCGGGCTGATTCAAAGCGAAGTCAAGATCGAGATCAACAGCCGCGGACAGGAGTGTCCGCGCCACACGGTCTGCGCATCGTCGATGTGGGAACCGGGTCGGGAGCGATTGCGCTGGCTCTGGCCAAAGAGCTGCCATCGGCGGAGATCCAGGCGACGGATATTTCTCCCGAAGCGCTGGAAGTCGCTCGGGTCAACGCAGCCCGGCACGAACTTGCTTCGCGAATCGAGTTTCACCTTACGGACTTGCTGGATGGGCTGCCACCGCCTTCGTTCGATATCGTGGTTTCGAATCCTCCCTACGTGGGAGATTCGGAGGAAGAGTCGGTGCAGCTCGAAGTGCGCAAGTTCGAGCCGCGCAATGCGGTGTTTGCAGGACCAACCGGGATGGAAGTCATCGAACGCCTGATCCCGCAAGCGCGCCAGGCGCTACGTCCAGGCGGATGGCTGGTGTTCGAGATCAGCGGGACGATTGCCGATCGAGTACGCGGCCTGTTGTCGAGTTGGGACGAGGTTGCGATCAGGAACGATCTGCAGGGCATCGCGCGAGTGGCGATTGCGAGAAAAACCACGAGGGGCTGAAGCGGCTAGAGGGGCGTCCGATTTCCCGTAGAGACGCGGCTTGCCGCGTCTTCGGAGACGGGGCGGAAGAATTTTCGATATCGCTGAAGCGATACCCTGATACGAAGCCTGTCAGAACGTCACCCGCACGCCGAGCTGGGCGGCGAACGGAATTCCAACCGTGGTACCGGGGCCGAAGAAATCTCCCAAACCGCCTGCGGGTATTTCGAGCTGCTTCAGGCTGGTGACGGCCTGGCAACCTGCAGCCGTGCAAATGCTGGTGACGTTGCCGCTTTTGATCTGAGCCTCAGGCACAGGCAGGTTGCTGATATTAGCGACGTAGTTCGCGCCAGGATTGTTGCGGTTGAAGATGTTGAAGAACTCGGCGAAAGGATTAATCTGCCAGCGCTCACCAACCTTGAAGGGGCGGGTGACGCGCAGGTCCACCTGGATGTACGGCGTTCCGCGGAATTCGTCGAGGCTGGTCGGCACTCCGTTCACGGAAATGCGTTCGCTGTTGTCCTCGGTGGTGATGGTGATGGGGCGAGCGCTCTCGACCTGGGTAATGGAGCTCAATTCGAAACCGCCGGGGATGTGCACGGTGCCGGCGAGCACAAAGCGATGGCGAACGTCTTCGCCGGACGGGCCGTAGTCGCCGGGTGCAAAAGCATTCAGCGGATTGCAAACACCATTCACGTAGTCGAAGAGTTCGCCGAGCACGCAGCCCCAGGTTTGCGCCTTGGAGAGCGTGTAGTTCGCGACCAGGCTGAAGCGGCGCGAGACATTGCCCTGCAGATGCAACATCAGGGAGTTGTAACTGGAGCGGTTGTCGGAGCGGAAGACGGTTGCACTCGAATATGGATAGGCGCGATAGCCGTGGTTTCCCTGCTCATGCGTATAGTCTGCGCTGACGATCCAGTGCGAGTCGAAAGCATGCTGTACGCCCCCGGTCACATGGATGGCGTAAGGCGTTTTGTAGTTGGGATCGATGAGCGCTGGGGGCGCGACCGAATTCGGGTTCACCGCCTGAAATGCGGTGGCCCACCCGTTTTGGGCGAGGTCGTTGTAGAACATGCCGAAGCCGGCGCGAATCACGGTCTTCTCGCTGCCGCCCGGCGAGTAGGCGATTCCGAGGCGAGGCGCGACTTGCTTGCGGTAATCATGAGGAACCGCTTCGGGGTATCCCAACGACGCCAGCAGGGGGAAGGAAGGATTGGCGGCCTGGCTCTGTCCGGAAGCCGTGAAGAGCCCGAAGGTTGTCTGATAACGCAGGCCGTAGTTGACGGTGAAGTGCGACGAGACCCGCCAGGAATCCTGAGCGTAGAGCGCGAGTCGCTGCACGCTTTGGGAGAAGTTGCCGTTGCCGCCCGAAGTGTAAGTGCAGGTGATGCCGGAAGTCGGATCGGGAGGCGGATTGCACATCGAGGTTGGTGGAGTGTAATAAAACGGCAACGAATTCGCGACCTGGCAATCGAGGCCGGGCGGATTGACGTAGCAATCGGGGTTGGACGGATATTTGATGAACTGCTCCGCTGTCGCCGCGAATGCCCCGCTGAGCACCGGTACGTGAATGAAGTTGACTCCGAACTTAAGAGCGTGACTTCCCGCGACGTGGCTCAGGTCGTAGCGGAACTGATACTTTTCCTGATTACGCAGATCGGGGAAAAGAGTGATGGGAGTGGCGAACTGGTTGTCGCCGAACGTTTCGTAGCCAGAGACGGTCAAGGCAGTCGAGCTGAAGGGAAACGCCAGCGCGAAGCCCAGATCCGAGTTACGCGTCTGGGTGAGGTGCAACAGGCTGGCATCGAGGACTAAATTGCCGAGCCAGGTCGGACTGAAAGCATAAGTATTGCTGATCACCGTGTTCCAGTAGTTGTTGTGCGTGGTCAGTCCGGTGGAGGGCAGCGTTGCCTGCTGCACCAGGGCGTTGTGCGTGAGGTAGCTATCTTCGGAGGTGCGCAGGAACCACTGCGACTTCGAAGACTGCGCCCAGTCAAGACGCAGCGAGCCGATGTAGTCGCGGAAGGGGATGGGAACGTTTTGCGGGACGGCGATGGAAGGGACGCCAGGAATCAGACCATCCGAGGCCAGTTGCGCAAGCGCATCGAATTCTGCGGTGCTCGCAGGGCTGTAGGCGATGCTGGCATTTTCATGCACATGCTCGAATAAAGCGAAGAACCAGACTTTGTTTTTTGCCAGCGGTCCGCCGATGGTGGCCACGTAGTTCTGCCGGGAGAACGGCTGCTTGGGATTGTTCACGCAAACGCCGTTGGTGCATGTCTCCGCCGGATTCTCAATCGGGAAGCGGGCGTTGAGCTGTGCCGCGCGCTCGTAGAAAGCCGCGTCGCCGTGCCATTCGTTGGTGCCGTGCTTGGTGGTGATCACGACGGATCCGGCAGTGGTCCAGCCGGTGTCGGCGTCTTCATTCGAGGTGCGCACGGCAAATTCCTGAATGCCATCGGGCGAGAAGTTTTGCAGGAAGCCGCCGATCCAGTCGTCGGAGTTGTCGGCGCCGTCAACCGACAGTTCGTTGTTCAAGCCGGAGCTTCCGCCAGTGGAGACGGCGGTGATGCGCGCCTTGGTGGGATCGGAAGGCTCGACGGGCTCAGTTCCGGGCACGAGATAAGCGATGTTGGCGAAACTGCGTGCCGGGAGCGGAAGAGTTTCCAGGTCCCGGCTGCCGACTACGCCCTCATGCACCGCACTCGCCGTGTCAATCGACTGGGTCGTGATCGAGGAAGCATTCCCCTGCACGTTGACCGTCTCGCGCCCGCTTTCCGGTTTGAGCGTAACCGCGATATCGCGCACCAGGCTGACTGCGACGTCCACATCGGCCGTGGCTTGGGAAAAACCTTTTGCCGTCACGGTGACGCGATAGGAGCCGGGCAGCAGACCCTCAATGCGGAATTCTCCCCGCTCATTTGCCGTTGCCTCGCGGGTCATGGAGGATCCGTTTGACTGCACAACGACCCGCGCCCCCGCCACTCGCGCGGCGCTCGCGTCCTGAACCTCTCCCCGAAGCGCGCCGTTCGGATTCTGGGCGCGCAGGAGCGAAGGAACGGAGACGAAGATCAGCAGGAAAATCGGGAGGATAACCGCGCAACTCAGCGAACTCGATCTGCGTATTTCGGAGAGTGGAAACCTGGCGAGCATGGAAAAAACCATCCGGCCAAAAAAGGGATTGCCGCTGTTCAGACTGCTAAGGGAAATGGCCTGCGCGGCGAAGCAGACTAGCTCACAGAGAGTAGCGGGACATGCTAATTACTACCAGCGCTAGTAGCGTAAAAACCAGGTGGTGAGAAGAACAGAAGTTTTGCGGGCGGGCCGAAACGTTAGCGGACAAGCCATTCTGTAACTTCATGCGTCAGCGCGAGAGCCGGGCCGTAGGTTACAAAGACGCACAACAGAACCACAACAACGGGTGGAATCACGCACCACGCGCGAATTCGCATCGGTTGAGCTTTGCCAGCTTCGTCCCAGGCAAGCAGGCGCGCCACGCGGGCGCTGATGGATCCGGTCACGAAGCCCACGGTGCAGACCGGAGCGGCTTCGACAGGAACCAGGCGGGAGAGCTTGACCAAGGCTGCGGCCAGGTCAACAGCGTCGTCCAGATTCGAGACCGCCGCATCATCGGCGGCCAGTTCCGCGGTTTGGGACCAGGCACTTTCCAGCTTGGCCATGCCGGGGAAGGGACAAAAACGGAAGGCGAGTTTCTTCAAGTTGTCGCGAGACTGCATATGCGCGAGTTCATGCTTGAGCGCGATGTGCAGTTCGTCATGACTCAGCAGCGCAACAGTAGATTCTGAAACCAGCACTCTCGGTTTGCTTACACCCACCAGCGTGAGTGGCGGAGTTTCGCGTCTGGACCGGAACGTCACGGTCTGGGTATCGGCCTGATCTGCGGCATCCACATTCAGAGGATGCGCGCCTTCCAGCCAACGAGCCACCACGCGAGAAGTCGTGGTCTGGGCGGCGATCACGCGGAAGCAGCCGCAAGCAATCAGCAAGAGCGCGCAAATGCCCAGCGCGGGCGGCATTATGCCCATACCCTCATCAATCGAACGGGGCTCGAGCAACTGAAACGACGGCACGACAAAAACGAATGTAATGACAACGGAAGCCGCTAACGGGAGAACGCGCAATGCAAAGAGCAAACCGGCCAGGCTCTGTTCCGTCGCATGCAGCCACCGCAGCGAGCGCCATGCGACTGCCACCAGCGCCGACAGCAGACAGTAGAGCAGAAAGAAGAAAGTGAGCGAGACGGCGATTCCGCGCAGGGCAAACATCAGCGTTCCTCCCGGCCCTTCTTTTCTCGGCTCTGGAGTTCGCGGCGTTTGCGTTCGACCAGGAGTTGCAGCTCATCCAGCAGTTGCGCGTCATGGGTGCTAAGCGCTTCCACCAGATACGAGAGAGGCAGCGACGAAGCGTCGCCCGATCCCAGCAATTGCCGGATGCTCTCCAGCGCTGTGGCTCGTTGCAGTTCTTCGGGTGCGTGGCGCGGAGTATAGCGGAACGCCCTGCCTTCGGCTACGCGGTCGAGCAGGCCCTTCTTGTAGAGACGGTCCACGGTCGTCATCACCGTGGTGTAGGCCTGATGGATCTTGCCATCCGCAAGCAGTTCGCGAACCGTGGCGCTGCCATGCGACCAAAGCTTTTGCAGCACCTGCTGCTCGAAAGGACCCAGCTGAGGCCTTGACCCGAAAATTGAAAACGCTTTCGTCATTCAAAAGTGCGCCGGACGCAAGGTCGTTGCCGGAAAAGAATACCATTCGATGGCGTGCCTTGCACCCCTCCATTGAAGAAAGCGAGAGCGCATTCCCTCAAGAAAGGCACAAAGTTTGCACAAATCGTGCAGAGACCCGGGGTAAGTTCCGGTTATCGCGAGGCGGCCGCTGGCAGGATCTCTTCCACGTCTATCTTGGTAGGGTAATTTCCCGTATAGCAGGCGGAGCAGTAAGTGGTTTTTTCCCCGTCCGCGCAAGCTTTTTTAAGACCTTCCAGCGAGAGATAGGCGAGTGAGTCGGCGACGATGTATTCGCGAATCTCCTCGATCGTCTTGTTGGCACCAATGAGTTCTTTTTTTGAAGGCGTATCCACTCCGTAGAAGCATGGCGAGATGGTCGGCGGGCAGGAAATCCGCATGTGGACTTCCTTCGCGCCCGCGTTACGAATCATGCGGACGATCTTCTTGCTGGTGGTGCCGCGCACAATGGAGTCGTCGACCAGAATCACTCGTTTGCCTTCGAGCAGGCTGCGAACGGCGTTCAGCTTCAGCTTCACGCCAAAGTCGCGGACCGACTGTTGCGGCTCGATGAAAGTGCGCCCGACGTAGTGGTTGCGGATGAGGGCAAGGCGAAAAGGGATGCCACTTTCGGCGGCGTATCCGATGGCCGCGGTATTGCCGGAGTCGGGGACGGGAACGACGATATCGGCGTCCACGGGAGCTTCGCGCGCAAGCTGGCGTCCCATGGCGTCGCGGCTTTGATCGACCGAGCGGCCAAACACCAGGCTGTCGGGACGCGAAAAATAAACGTGTTCAAAGATGCAGCTCGACTGCGCCGGAGACGGCGAGTAAAAACGCGAGCTGATGCCTTCGGGCCCGACGATGACCAGTTCGCCGGGTTTGACGTCGCGCTCGTAGGTGGCGCCGAGCAAATCAAAAGCGCAGGTTTCGGAGGCAAAGACGACCGTGTCTTTTTTCTCGCTGGTCAGAGCCGGGATGTGGCCCATGGCCAGCGGGCGGAACCCGCGCGGATCGCGGGCGGCGAAGATACGGTCACGGCTGATCATGACCAGCGAAAAGGCGCCTTCCACGCGGCGCAGGGCGTCGGCGATGGCATCCGGCAGGGTCTGCTCGCGGGAGAGCGCAATCAGGTGAACCAGTACTTCCGTGTCGCTGTTGGTTTGGAAGATCGAGCCCTGGCCCTCCAGCTTGGCGCGAATCGCGTGCGCGTTGACCAGGTTGCCATTGTGAGCAATCGCGATCGTGCCCTTATTGGACTGCACCATGATGGGCTGCGCGTTCAGCAAAGCAGAATCGCCAGCGGTCGAATATCGGGTGTGGCCGATGGCGAGGATACCGCGCAGCGAAGCCAGTACTTCGTGGCTGAAGATATCGGCGACCAGACCCATGGACTTGTGCTGGCGCAGGCGCTCGCCGTCCGAGGTGACGATGCCCGCCGATTCCTGCCCACGATGTTGGAGAGCATGGAGCCCGAGATAGGCGAGCTTCTCCGCCTCGGGATGAGCGTGGATGGCGACCACGCCGCACTCTTCACGAAATTTGTCAGAAGTCGGCATTTAGCAGTTCGCCTTTAGCTCTTAGCTCTTAGCCAATTCAAAATCGCTCGCGTAGGGCCGGCCGCCCTCGGCCGTCCAGCCGGGCGCGAAGCCCGGCAACCTCAGTCCGCAGCGGCAACGCTTGATTCCGTGCGCAGCGCCCTCTCTAGCGCGCCTTCGTACGCTTCCCGCAATTCCGCGATGCTGGCCGAAATCACAAGCTGACCATCCACCGTGATCTCAACGCTATCCGTCCCCGTTTCGCCCAACACATCCGCGATGACGCCGTACTCTTCCGCTACTTGTTGGATTCGCGGCAGGTGGATCGGGTCGCAGCTTAGTACGACCCGGCTCGCGTCTTCTCCAAAGAGCAGAAACTCAAGCGATACTTTCTGCTTGGGCAATCTTACGCTCAGACCGACTTCGCCCGGCAATGCCGACTCCGCCAGCGCCACGGCTAACCCGCCATCGGAGCAGTCGTGAGCGGACTCGACCAGCCCCGCCCGGATTATGGCCACCAGAGCACGTTGCAGAGTGGCTTCTTTCTCGATATCCAGCTCCGGCGGATAGCCCCACACAGCTCCGAGAATTTCTTTTGCGTACTCGGACGACCCAAACTCCAACTGGGCATCGACGGCGTCGCCAGCTTCATTCGCGCGCAGCAAAACAATCTTTCGCTCAGGCTGCGCAAAGTGCATCTTCACGGTTTTGTGGACGTCTTCGAGAATTCCCACCACTCCGATCACGGGAGTCGGGTAAATTCCCTCGCCGAGAGTTTCGTTGTAGAAGCTGACATTGCCGCCGGTAATCGGCGTATCAAGTTCCTCGCAGGCTTTAGTGATACCGTCAATCACCTGCGAAAACTGCCACATGATGTGCGGTTTTTCGGGGTTGCCGAAGTTGAGGCAGTTGGTGGCGCCAATCGGAGTCGCTCCGGCGCATGCCACTTTGCGGGCAGCTTCGGCGACCGCGTGCATCGCGCCGAGACGGGGATCGAGATAGCACCAGCGGCCGTTGCCGTCGAGCGCCATGGCCAGTCCGCGATTGGAGCCCTTGATGCGGAGGACGCCAGCATCGCCCGCTCCGGGCGCTTCGACCGTATTGGTCTGCACCATGTGGTCATACTGCTGCCAGACCCAGCGCTTCGAGCAAATGTTGGGGCTCGCAAGCAAACGCTTGAGCTGGGTCGAGAAGTCTCCGCTTTCGGCGAGGCGGATATGCTCCGGCATTTCCCGCTCGACCGGTGGTTCCCAGCGCGCGAGCGGACGTTTGTACACCGGCGCGTCATCGGTGAGAGCGGCGTTCGGAATTTCGGCGACGACCTTGCCGTGTTCGAGCACGCGCATCTTCCCATCGGAGGTGACCCGGCCGATTTCCACCGCATCCAGTCCCCACTTCTGGAAGACGCGGAGGACTTCTTCCTCGCGGCCCTTCTGCGCGACCAGCAACATGCGCTCTTGCGACTCGCTGAGCATGATCTCGTAAGGCGTCATGCCGGTTTCGCGTTGCGGGACGCGGTCGAGTTCGATTTCGGTTCCGGTGCCGCCACGCGCGCCCATCTCGCAGTTCGAGCAGGTCAGCCCCGCGGCGCCCATGTCCTGAATGCCGACGATCGCGCCCGTTTGCATCGCTTCCAGGCAGGCTTCGAGCAGCAGTTTCTCGAGGAATGGATCTCCGACTTGAACGTTGGGGCGCTTCGCTTCCGATCCTTCGCTGAACTCCTCGCTCGCCATGGTGGCGCCGTGGATGCCGTCGCGCCCGGTCTTGGAGCCTACATAAATTACGGGATTCCCCTCGCCCGCTGCGCGTCCGTAAAAAATCTGGTCGCGGCGGACCAGGCCGAGAGCGAACGCATTCACTAGCGGATTGCCAGAGTAGCAGGGCTCGAACTTCACCTCGCCGCCAAGGTTGGGGACGCCGAAACAGTTGCCGTAAGAAGCGACGCCGGAGACCACGCCTTCCATCACGGAGTGGTTCTTGTGAATCTCTGCCTGCGTAGGGACGACCGCCCCCGGCTGTCCGGCCGAGCGAAGCTCGGCTTGAATCGGCCCAAAGCGAAGCGAATCCATCACCGCAACCGGCCGCGCTCCCATGGTGAAAATGTCGCGCAAAATTCCGCCGACGCCAGTGGCGGCTCCCTGAAATGGTTCGATAAACGACGGGTGATTGTGCGACTCGATTTTGAACGCGCAGGCCCAGCCGTCGCCAATGTCAACGATGCCGGCATTTTCACCCGGCCCCTGCACCACCAGCTTGCTGCGCGTGGGCAAACGCTTCAGGTGAACGCGCGACGATTTATAGGAACAGTGCTCGCTCCACATCACGCTGAAGATGCCGAGTTCGGTCCGCGTGGGCTCGCGTCCGCCGAGCAGTTGCTTGATCTTTTCGAATTCTTCCGGAGTGAGGCCGTGCTCCCGGATCATCTCCGGCGTAACGGCAGCGATCGCAGACGTGGTCATCGGGGAATCTTTATTGTCGCATCTCCACCAACTTTTCGCATGTGGATTCGTACCCTGTGGACTCGTTCAAAGACCCGCGCAATTGGCTCAGATTGGGATCATCGCTCCGCTCTATTGAAGAAGTGGCGCTAGCCCCTTGCTCCGGTCAACGGGACTTAAGGGCTAAGAGCGCAATCGCCGCGGCGGTCTTGTGGTCCGCGCTCCAGGGTGCACCCACCGATGCTCGCAAGGCGTCCACTTCTTTTCGCAACCTCGGTTCTGCGATGCTCCACGCGGCCGCTGCGCGCGCCCAGACTTCGCGCTCGCGGGCGGCCGTGACGGCCAACCCGCCGCTCTCACAGGCTAAGACGATCGCCTGCCGGAACAAGGCGCCTTCCGCTGCGTGAATCAGAGGGTGCGATTGAAGAATCCGAGACAGATCATCCGGGACCAAAGTAGAACTAGAAAGAACTCCGCAAACGTCCGCTTTGGCTCCGCGTGAATCGAGTTCGCGCAGTACATCTTTGATTGCGAGCCGCGCGGCCTTCTGCGAGGCCTCTCGCGCACTATTCACGAGTGCCATTGCGCGCGGAAGAGACAGTTCGGCCGCCTCGTGATACACGAAACGAGGGATTGATTCGTCGAGCGGCAACAACTCAATGCGCCCCCGAAACAAAACTCGAATTTTTCGCCAGGTTGGCCGGCCAGCGCCACCAACATCGCCCAGCCAGTGTGGAGTTTGCATCCCAGTGCGGCGCGCATGGCCATGCGCGCAGTCTACCGGCCTGATGAACACTCCGCAACCGCAGCCCCCAAGACCTGCCACTATACTGTTCTTGCATGAAGTCCGTCATCGTCGGCACGGCAGGACATATCGATCACGGGAAGACGGCGCTGGTCAAAGCCCTGACCGGCATCGATGCCGACCGCCTCGAAGAAGAAAAACGGCGCGGCATCACCATTGACATTGGATTTGCCCACTTCGAACTCCCCGCCCTCGATGGCGGCAGGATTCGGCTGGGTTTCGTCGATGTGCCCGGTCACGAACGCTTTGTGCGCAACATGCTGGCTGGCGTGGGCGGCATCGATCTGGTGCTCCTCGTAATTGCCGCCGATGAAGGGATCAAGCCGCAGACTCGCGAACACTTCGATATCTGCCGCCTGCTTGCCATCCGCCGCGGCATCACCGTGCTCACAAAATCCGATGCGGTGGATGCGGAGACGCTCGAAGTGGTGCGACTGGAAGTGGAAGATTATGTGCGTGGATCATTTCTCGATCCGGCGCAATCGCCGATGGTTGCGGTGAGCTCGTTGACGGGCGCGGGTCTGGACGAGTTGAAATCCGCGCTCGCGAAGGTCGCGTCCGAAGTTGCGGCGAAAAACTCGGCGGCGCTGGCTCGCCTTCCCATCGATCGTGTTTTCACCATGAAAGGCTTCGGGACGGTCGCCACCGGCACTCTCGTCGCCGGGACGATCCGCAAAGAAGAAGAGCTCGAAGTGTTTCCCGCCGGCAAGCGTGTGCGAGTTCGTGGCGTGCAGGTTCATGGCTCGCCGGCGGAAGCCGCCGTCGCGGGGCAGCGCACCGCACTGAACCTCGCAGGACTCTCTACCGAAGACCTGGCGCGTGGTATGACGCTCGCGACCGCGGACACTTTTCGTTCCACATCGTGCGTCGATGCGCTCCTTTCACTTCTACCCTCAGCAAAGCCGTTTAAGGACGGCGCGCGTGTGCACTTTCACGCGTACACCACGGAAACGATCGCGGAAGCGCGCCTGTATGGAGCGAAACAGCATGGAGCGAAACAACTGAAGCCGGGAGACGAAGCGTATGCGCAACTGAGATTCGCCGAACCCATGCTGCTTCTGCCCGGAGATCGCTTCATCGTGCGGCAGTTTTCACCGGTAGTAACGATTGGCGGAGGCGTTGTGCTGGATGCTTCGCCTGCGACTCGCAAACAACGCGCAGAAGATGCAGCCGCATTTCTCAAGACGATGCGGGAGGGTTCTCCGGCACAAGTGCTGGCAGCGCGCGTCGCACGGCGGGGAGCAATCGGTCTGCGTCTGGATGACGTCCCCGGAGAAATGAGCATCCGGCGGGAAGAAGCGACGAAACTGGCCGCACCGGCCGGATTGGTGTGGTGCAATCAGGTGCTGGTTGCGCCGGCGGCATACACGGAAGCAAAAGCCGATGCGCTTCAGGCCCTCAAGAAATTTCATGATGCGAATCCTCTTGTGGCGGGGATGAGCAAAGAAGAGCTGCGCGATCGGGTCAACCTGGGCCCCGAGGTGTTCTACAGCGTGCTGGAAAAATTGGCGGAAGAAAAGAAACTGGAAGTCGCAGGCGAACTCGTCCGCCTGCCCGGCTGCGGCGTGGTCATGAAAGACGAAGAAGCCGAGTCCAAGAAGATCATCGAGCAGGCGTTCGCTTCCGCAGGATTGAAAGTTCCGTCGCTGAAAGAAGTGTTGGGAGGTCTGAAGGTAGATAAAATCCGCGCGCAGAAAATTGTCACTCTGCTTTTGCGCGACAAAGTTCTGATCAAGATCTCAGAGGAGCTAGTCTTCCACCAGAGTGCGCTCATGGATCTTCGCCACAAGATCGCCGCTCTCAAAAATAGCGTGCCGAAAATTGATGTTGCCCGCTTCAAAGATATGACCGGAGTCAGCCGCAAGTATGCGATCCCACTGCTCGAATATCTCGATCGCGAGCGAGTAACGCGACGAGTGGGAGACGAGCGGGTGATTCTCTGATTCCTCGGGAGCGAAAGGAGATTCCAGCAGTTTGGGTGGGAGTTCTCAGTTCCCGGTTCTCAGTTCTCAGTCTTCGACGCCGGGGACTCTGCGAGTGCATTCCGGCCGGCAAGAAACAAGCAGAAGCAAGCAACCAAAAAAATGGCGCCGATCATAGGAAGTTGAGGACTGAGAACCGAGAACTGAGAACTGGCTCTAGACTTTCGCCTTAGCCTTAAGCTTGACCTGTCCACCCTGCATCTCGACCGAGTACTCCACCGTATCGCAGCCGTGCTGCCTGCGAATCTCGCTGGTCTTTCTCTTGACGAATGCCGCGAAAGAATCGAGGTTGCCGGAAACTTTTTCTCCCGCCTTTTGCTTGGCTTCGGTAAGCGCCTTGTAGAGGGATTCGACTTGCTCCCGCTCCGCGGCTTCGCCGGAGCACTGTACCGAGAAAGGCTGATCACTCCCAGGCTTCTCGGCGCCCGCGGTTTTGGCGTGGCGGATGAGGCCGTACACCGGATGCTTCGCTTCGTGCTCTTCGCTGACGCGCACGCCCTGCACCGAGAGGAGCGCATCCTGTGGCCGGCGATAGCCTTCTTCGCGAATCCGCATCTTCTTGCGCCACAGGTCGCTTTGAATCGCGTAGCGCTGCGCCATCTCGTTGTACTTAAAGCGCTGCGAAAAACTCAACCGCCCGCTATCGCTGAACTTGCGAATTAACGAGAGCACCTTCCATTCGACGTCGGCGGGAGGCCGTTTGGCCGGATTGTTGAAGAAAATCTCGTACTCAATCTTCAGCCGGCGCAGTTGCTGATCGAGGAGACTCAGTTCTTCATCAGTGGTCACAAAGATCTCCCAGCCAATAGCTTAGCGTTGCACGCATGGGTTGGCGAGGTTCCCGCCGGACACGTCAGGGACGGTACGAAAGTACCGTAAGACCAGCCGTCAGCCATCAGCTATCATCTCTCAGCCGACCGACTTCAGTCTTTGGCAAATGATTCAGAACGCGGTTTCCGAGGTTCAGGTTGTTCACCTCGGCGCATCCGGAACTGTGTACGCTGAAAGCTGATGGCTGATAGCTGACGGCTAAGATTTATTTCGACGTGCTCGACGCCATCTTCTTCACCATCGCCAGCACCAGCTTCCGGTCACTGTCGTTCAGATTCGCCGAATACCGGCGCATCTGGCTCAGGAAGCGGACTTCATCGTCGGAGAGCTGCGGCAGCCCCTTATGGCCATTGCTGCTGCCTTCGGCAAAAAATTGCGACAAGGCCAGATCCATCGCCCCGGCGATTTTAGCGAGCGTGTCCAGCGAGGGGATGGTGTGGCCGTTTTCAACGCGCGACAGGTAGCAGCGCAACAGGCCAGTGCGCTTTTCGATGTCGCCCTGTGACATGCTTCGCTGGAGCCGGAAATTGCGGATGGTCTCGCCGATATTCATAGATGAGCGACTAACTCAATCCCAAGACTGAGGGCCAATTATAAAGATGCGTGCATAGTAACCAGAGTAGTACTGTCTGGCAAGTGGAAATTCCTTGCGTCCTGGCTGCAAATGGTTTCACAAATGTTCTTGGGTAGTGGCGGCGGCAATGTTTTTGGGAAACGCACGGCTTCAGTCGCACCGTAAACACCGCTAGAACGCGGGCCTTCAGCCCCCGAGGGCCGGTCTCCATATTGCACAAATATTTGTGCAGACGACTGTAGGCCCGGTCTCGCTCACCAGAAATTCGAGTCGCCGCCGCTTCACTTCTTCAATGTCGCGGCCAGAAAACCGACCGTGCGCTGCCATGCATCGGCGGCGTCCTCAGGCCGGTACCCCTGCTTATTGTTGGGATTTTCAAATGCGTGTCCCGCGTCAGGGTAGATCTTCACCTCGATCTTCTTGCCCAGCTGTTCCATGGCTTGCTGAAACTTCTTCACATCGTCTGGGGTGATGCCGCGATCCTGCCCGCCAAAAAGCCCCAGAATCGGAGCGTTGATCTTTTTCAGTTCCGACGGCTCGGTCGCGAGATGCCCATAGTTGATGACCGTTGCCGCCAATTGAGGCTCGGCGAGCGCCGTATCGAGCGAGTAGCCCCCGCCCATGCACCAGCCGATCGAGCCGATCCGATCTTTTTTCACGCTCGCCTGCGACGCCAAAAAATCGAAGGCCGCTCGCAAATCACGGGTAGCCCGGTCTTCGGGCAAGCCGCGCATCAGTTCGTGGGCCAGGTCTGGATTATCGGCGACTTTGCCGCGATACAGATCGACCGCCAGCGCGACGTAACCCTGGCCGGCGAGCTTCCCGGCTTGCTGCTTCACCCAGTCGTTCAATCCCCACCACTCGTGAATCACGATGAGCGCTGGAAACGGCCCTTTGCCGGCGGGAGTGTAGAGAATTCCATTGACGGTGTCGTCACCGGACTTGTAGGAAACGGCTTTGCCATCAAGCGCGAGAGCCGAAAGGGACAAAGAGAAAGACAAAATCAGCGACAGGAGAGGACTTTTCATGCGACAACCTCGAAAGTTTTCCTGGTTCTTCATGCTAACAGAAACAAAATTCCGCAATCTAGTGTAGTGTCCAACAAATAACTGGACATATCTTTTTCTGTGCGCTACTACACTAGGCGCTTCAGCGAACGCCGCGGAGGGGTCGTCTCGGCGGGATGAGCCGTGAGCGTCTGCATGCCGTTCAGAATCGTGGCGATTACGTTCTCGTCTCCGACTATCGTGTTGATCATCAGGTGATAGAGGGCGCGCGTCGGCCATTCGGCGTTGAAGTAGTGTTTGATGTAGGCGCTCCGCTCCTTGTCCACGTTCTCCACCAGGTCTTCTGCCTCTTCGCGGCTCTTGCCCATTGCTATCAGGCGGCGAATCTTTTCGTCGTGCGGAGCATACGTGAAGACGCGGAAAGTATCCTCGCGTTCGCGCAGGAAAAACGGGGACCCACGGCCGACAATCACCGCGTTCCCTTCCGCCGCAATCGTGCTCATGATCTCTTCCATCATGGCCATCATGCGGTCGGTGTCAAAGGCGGGAGAATTGGCGAGTGGCATGCTGCGTTCGTAACTGCCACGCCAGAAGGCTTTCGCAAAACGGTAGAGGCGGCTGTCGACACGCTCATCGCACAAGGCCACCGCCGATTCCGTCACCTGGGCGCGCTGGGCAATCTCGCATGTCAGTTGCTGGTCCCAGAGTTTCCACCCCAACCGGCGGGCCAGTTCGGCAGCAATAGCTCCGCCCCCGCTGCCAAATTCACGTTCCAGAGTAACGATGCGAAACATTGAGAACCTCCTTCCGTTGTACAGTGGAGAGACGGGCGTCTCGCCCGTCCAGCCGGGCGGGGCGCCCGGCTCTCCACTAGTGAGCCACCATCCCGCCTCCCGGCTTCGGCTTCCTGATCAGGAACACACACGGGATTAAACAAGCGATCACGACCCCGAGCAACCAGAAATTATCAATGTAGGCCAGCATGGTCGCTTGCCGGATCACATTCGCCTGCATCATCGCGTAGGCATGCTGCAGCGCGGAACCACCTCCGGAACCGGGCCCGGCGCCGCCGCCCGAAAAAGTGCCCGTCATCCCGTGCAGCACCGACTGAAACTGCGGATTGGCGGCGTTCAGCTTCTCCACCAGCCGCACCTGGTGAAACTGCGCGCGACGAGCCAGCATGGTGGTGACAAAGGAAATCCCGATGCTGCCTCCAATATTTCTGGCGAGGTTCATCAAACCGGACGCGGCATTGTTCTTCTCGCGTGGCAAAAACGAATACGCGGCGGTGTTAATGGGCACGAACAGGAAAGAGAGTCCCACCGCCTGGTAGACGCGCGCCATCGTCACGGTGCGGAAATCGATGCCCAGGTCGAACGTTGTCATATGAAACAGCGACAACGAGAGCACCGACAAACCAAACAGCATCAGCCAGCGCGGGCTACACCGCGAAAGCAGAAATCCAACCATCGGCAGCATCGCTATGATCGTGAAGCCGCCCGGCATTAGCGCCAGCCCGGACCGTTCGGCAGTGTAGCCCAGCACCGTCTGCATGAACAGCGGCAACATCAGCGTGGTGCCGAGCAGGGCAAATCCGAGCATGAACATCAGAAAGTTCGCGGTGGCGAAAGTGCGCACGCGAAATAAATGCAGGTCGACGATGGGGTCTTTGCAGTGCCACTCCCAGAAGACGACGAAGATCAGCGACACGGCTGAGATCACGCTCAGCCCTACGATGAAGTGCGATTCGAACCAGTCTTCGCGTTGTCCTTTGTCGAGGATCACTTGCAGCGTTCCGAGGCCGAGCGCGACGAAGCCGAGCCCGGTGTAGTCAATGCGGGTTTCGCTCAGCTTGCGGCGCTTGAAGTACGGAGGATCCTGGATGAGCCGTGAGGTCAGCAAAAGCGAAAGAATCCCGACTGGGATATTGATGAAGAAAATCCAGCGCCAGGTAAAATTGTCGGTGATCCAACCGCCGAGCGTAGGACCGATTGCCGGAGCCATCACCACCGCGATGCCATAGACGGCGAATGCCATACCGCGCTTGGCGGGAGGAAAAGTATCGGCGAGAATGGCCTGCTCGCTCGGCTGCAAGCCTCCGCCGCCCACACCCTGAAGGACGCGGAAGAAGATGAGCATGGCGAGATTGGGCGCGAGTCCGCAGAGAAACGAACTGATCGTGAACACCGCGACACAGCTCATGTAAAAACGCTTGCGCCCCATGATCGAAGACAGCCAGCCGCTCAGCGGCAGCACGATGGCATTCGAGACAAGATACGACGTCAATATCCACGTACTCTCGTCCTGACCCGCGGAAAGACTGCCGGCAATATGGGGCAGCGCCACGTTGGCGATGCTGGTATCGAGCACCTCCATGAACGTGGCCAGCGTCACCGTGAGAGCAATGATCCACGGGTTGACCGCCGGACGCCATGCGGCGGCCTCATTCATGGTGATCGAAGCAGCGCCCATTATTGTCTCAACCTCTGCTTCGAGCTACGGGCTACGAGCGAACACGAATCGGTTGCTCGAAGCTCGCGGCTCGTGGCTCGGAGCTATTTAATCCACACCTTCGGCACAACCGACATCCCCGGGCGGAGTTCATGTCCCTTGATCTCGCCCGAATCGAACACGATCTTCACCGGAATGCGCTGCACGACTTTGACGTAGTTGCCGGTGGCGTTCTCGGGTGGCAGCAGGCTGAAGCGCGATCCACTGGCGCCGGCGATGGAATCGACATGCCCTTTGTAGGTCTTGCCGGTCGCATCGACCGCGATGGCAGCCGGCAAACCGGGCTTCATCTTCTTAAGCTGCGTCTCCTTGAGGTTCGCCGTGACCCAGAGGTCCCCCTCATCGAGCGGGATGACCTTCATCATCTCCTGGCCGGGCTGCACGTTTTGACCAACCTCGACGGTGCGGTTGCTGACGGCTCCACTGACCGGCGCAATCACTTTCGTGTACTGGAGGTTCAGTTCAGCCTGGTCCAATTCGGCCTTCTTGCGATCGGCATTGGCTTGCGCGGAAAGGGCGCGGGCACGCGTGGCTCGCATCGTCTGCGGCGCCGTGTCGGCGGTTCGAAGCTCGGCGCCGGCCTGCCGAAGTTTGTCCTGCGCCTGTTCGATCTGCGCCGCAAAAGCGTCGGCGCTGGCGCGCGCCGCTTGCACGGTTGCGGCGGCGGCGTGGGCACTGGCGACGGCTTGATCGTACTGCTGCTGCGAGATCTCCTGCTTGTCGATCAGTTGTTTGTAGCGGACCAGATCATTCTGCGCTTTGGTGTTGTTGGCCTCCGCTTCAACGACCTGCGACTTGGCTGCTTCAAACTGCTGGCGGGCAGCCGCGATTCCAGCCTGCGCACTGGAGACGCCGGCCTCTGCGCCGCTCACCTGGCTCGAAGTGCTCACGTTGGTTATGGGGACGTTAATGCCGGCGGCTGAGGCCTGCGCCTGGGCGTCGGCGTACTCAGCGCGCGCCTGCGCGACGGCAACTTCGTAGTCGGCAGGGTCGATTTCCACCAGCACCGTTCCCTTTTCCACGTACTGGTTGTCTTCCACATTGAGCTGCAGCACATGGCCGCTGACGCGCGCGCTCACCGAGTTTACGTGCCCGTCAATCTGCGCGTCGTCGGTGGATTCGTAGCTTCCGAGGTAGCGCCACAGAAAGAAAACGGCGATCAGAATCACGAGGCCGGTAAGAATGACTCCCAGCTTCGTATGCGGATGGTTCAAAATCGCGTCCCGCCGCCGATAAAGGGATTCGCTGTCCGGCGGTGACTGGGACTGCGGCGCGTTCGCTTCCGGTTGCGGTTTGGGCTCGGCTACAACGCTGCTGGTTTGTTCCATTGGCTACTTCCCTTTCAAGTATTCGCGAACGCCCTCTTCGGCGCGTCCCAGGGCGCGGGCAAAAGAAACTTTGGCGAGGTTGTGAAGATAGAGGCTCGAGATCAAACTTTCGTGCGCGGACGCCACCGCTTCCTGCGCCTGAACCACTTCGAGGTTGTCGGTGACCCCGGCGGAGAAACGATCGCGCGATTGGGTGAGCGCCTGTTCGGCAAGATTCACGGAACTCTGGGCGACTTCGACCTGATCGCTCGACGATTTAAGGTCGAGCAGCGCGTTGCGGATATCCTGATCGATCTGACCGCGCACGTCCGCCATCTGCGCCTGCGCCTGCCGCAGGCTGGCTTCGGCCTTCAGAACATCTCCATGGACCTTGCCGCCCGCGAAGATCGGAATGTTCAACGTCCCGACGACCGCGTACGTAGGCAGCACATCACCGGGGACCTTGCCGATTTCGCCGTAATTCGCCGCCAGATCGAGGGTGGGGAAATACCCGGCGGTGGCCGCGCTGCGCTCCAGTTGCGCGGCGACCAGATGATCCCGTGCCGCTTTGTAATCGGAGCGCAGAGAATACGCGCGCTGCAAGCTGGTTTCAAGATCGGGGATGGGGAAAGCCTGGTAAGGAGCTTTGTCGGCCAGTTCGAATTCCTGGCCGGGCGCTAATCCAATCACACGTGCCAGCGAAATTTTCTGCTTGGCGAAATCGTTCGTGGCCGCGATCAGTTGCTGTTGGCGAGTCTGGTATTCGACCTGGGCCCGGAGCGTGTCGATTGCCGGAGCGACGCCCGCCTGCTGTTGTGCGATCGCCTTCTGGTAGAGCGCGCGCGCCGTCTCCACCTGCGCTTGCGCGGTTTCCACCCGGGCTGCTCCGGCAATCGCCTGCAGGTAGGCGCTGCCGGTCGCGAGCACGACCAGATCGCGCGCGTCTTTCAGATTGAACTTGGCCACGCCCTCGCCGATCGCGGAAGAACGGTATTTCTGGATTGCCTTCCAGTCGAAGACTCGCTGTGTCGCCGAGGCGCGCATATCGAAGTAGGAGAAAGGCCCGATGACGCGCGGAAGAGTAACACCAGGAAACAGCGAGCCGCGAAGTCCTTCCGCTTCCAGGCTTACTTTCTGCTTGGCTTCCTGCACATCCGCGCTGACGTTCGGAAGCAGGTCGCTGAGCTGTTGCCATTTCTCTCCCCGAGCCTCGATGGTGTTGTACTCCGACAAAAGACCAGCCAGGTTCTGGCGCAAAGCTCGCTCGATCGCGTCGCTGAAGGTCAGCGGCAGAACTCCCGGGGTGGGCTTGGCGTCCGGCACACTGCCAAACACTGGATTCTGAGCCGAGGTTGGAACCTGCATGGCCCCGCCCGCCGAACTCATGGTCGCGCCGGAAGTAGAAGTCGAACTTTGGGCGCAAAGCGCCGCTGGGAAGATGACGATTGACACGGTCAGCAAAACGATCCGCAAAAGGAATGCACGATAGCACCGCAATTGGCGCGTGGGACGGTTCGCGAAAGCCATGGAACCTGGGTTCTCTCCTTACGAAACAAAAATGATAAGTCTTTTGGACCCTTTTTGGTGAAGGTCCGACGCAAATTGTTGAACCGCCTCGCGATGGAGCGCGGACCCATAACGTTTTGCAGGTGCGCTCCCACTGGCGACAGTGACCTTGGTCATCTTGTGTAACCCCGACCCAAAGTTCAGTCTATGAGAGTCAAGCTTCCCTGCGACCGAAAATTTCCGTAAGGGAAGTCCTGCGTATGAGCGAAGACAAGAAACTGTCGCCCAAAGGATCGGACTGGACACGCCTGCTCACGGATCCCGACCTGGTCAGCCACCTCGGGAAACTGCTCCAGACCTACCGTGAGGTCCCTGCGGAACTGCGCGAAGCGGCGCTGCTGCGGGCGATGCGCGAAATCAAAGACGCTGCCGTCAAAGCCCGCGAAGCACGGGAAAATGCACCCGTGGCTGCGGCGCCGGCGCCACCTGCCGTGCTTCACCATCCCGAACCTGTGAATGAAACGCCCCCGTTCGAACCGGATTTGTTCACCCCGCAATGGGGATCGGATCGCCGCCGTTTTCAGCGGATCAAATGCTATGTGGCGGTGGAAATTCACATTGAGGGTGTAGAAGAGCCGGTCTGGGGCAATCTGGCGAATGTGGGCCGGGGAGGATGCCTGGTCGAGACCGCCAGCGCCGTGCCCGCGGGCAAGGCCCTGGAGATCGGGTTGTGGGTTTCAAGCGGCAAAATCTGGGTGAAAGGCGTCATCATCAGCGGAGTCGCAACGCGCAGCGCGCCGTCGTTTGGCGTTCGGGTGAAATTCTCAGAGGCGGAACTGTCGGAAAAGGAACACCTGCGGGAATTTCTTAAATTCGTCGAGAGCACTGCCCGCAAGTCGCAAAGCGGAAAAACCTATGTGGCGAAATTGAAGAGCTAGTCCGCCCCCCCCGTCCAACTTAACCTTGCCAGCAACTTTTCCTGCGATCCGGGTTCATTCCTAATGAGGCCAATCGGGATGGAAATGCCTTTGCGTCGACGCCGTTTGCTGGTGGCAGCGGCTTTGCTGGTAGTGGCCGGGCTCATGGCCCAGTTCGCTCTCGGCCGGGAAAAAGACAAGCCCGCCGGGGCGACGATGGGCGAGCAGAAACGTGCCGTCCACGCTCTGAACCGGCTGGCGTTCGGTCCGCGGCCCGGCGACGTGGAGCGCGTCACGCAGATGGGCGTTGACAAGTGGATCGAACTCGAACTCCATCCCGATGAAATTGACGACTCCGTGCTCGAGGCCAGGTTGGCTCCGTTCCGTACGCTGCGTATGGACACGAAAGAGATCGTCGAGAATTTTCCGCCCAATCAGTTGATCAAGCAGATCGCCGACGGGAAAGCCTCGCTGCCGCGCGATCCCACGAAGCGCGCGGTTTACGAAGCGCAACTCCAGCGCTACGAAGACAAGCAGGAACGCAAAGATAAAGACGAAGCGGCCAAAAGCGGCGCGGCCGCCGGCGATTCGCAGAATGCTTCCGGCGCGGGCAGTGCATCCAGCGGCAACGACGGCGGCAACAAAGATGACAGCGGCAAGCCCGCCGATCCCGACGAGATGCGGCGCCGCGAAGAACGCCGGCTCGCGAATCTCAAGACGCAGGAACTTCTCGATCTGCCTGCCGACGAGCGCATGAAAGAAATTCTGAAGATGTCGCCCGAAGATCGGCGGGCCCTCGCCACCACGACCAAAGGCGCCAAAGCAGACGCGTTGCTGGAGGGAATGAGCCCGCAGCAGAAAGAAACGGTGATGGCGCTCAATAATCCCGAGCAAGTGGTGGTCAATGAGTTGATGCAGGCCAAGTTGCAGCGAGCGATCTATAGCGAACGGCAACTCGACGCAGTGATGACCGACTTCTGGTTCAACCACTTCAACGTGTTCATCAACAAGGGCGCCGACCGCTACCTGCTGACCAGCTACGAGCGCGACGCGATCCGCCCGCACGTGCTCGGAAAATTCGAAGACCTGCTGGTGGCGACCGCGAAGAACCCGGCGATGCTGTTCTATCTCGACAACTGGTTGAGCGTCGGGCCGGATTCGGAAATCGCGCTCGGCATCGTCCCACACCGGCGCGGCTATGGCCCGGGCCCGAACAATAGTCCGCAGCGTTCGCCGGCTAAGGCGAAGCAGGCCAGCGGCCTGAACGAAAACTACGGCCGCGAACTGATGGAGTTGCACACGCTCAGCGTAAACGGCGGCTACTCGCAGAAAGATGTCACCGAAGTTGCCAAGGTGTTCACCGGGTGGACGCTGGAGCAGCCGAAGAAAGCCGGGGTCCCCAGCACGCCCGCTTTTGGCGTGATGGGGTGGAAAGGCGGCGACTTCCGATTCGAGCCGCGCATGCATGAGCCCGGCGACAAGATCGTCCTCGGGCATCGCATCAAGCAAAACGGCGAGAAGGAAGGACTGGAAGTGCTGCACCTGCTGGCGCACAATCCAAAGACGGCGCACTTCATTTCGCAAAAACTGGCTGTGCGCTTTGTGTCCGACGATCCTCCGGCCACGCTGGTCGATCGCATGACAAAAACCTTTCTAAAGAAAGACGGCGACATTCGCGAGGTCTTGCGCACGATGTTCAAGTCGCCCGAGTTCTGGTCGCCGGAGACCTACCGCGCCAAAGTGAAAACACCGCTCGAGTTCGTGGTCTCTGCCGTACGCGCGACCGATGCGCAAGTCGACGACGCCCGCGCGCTGGTCGGCACGCTCAACAACATGGGCATGATGCCGTATGGCATGTTGCCGCCGACGGGCTACTCGATGAAAGCCGACGTTTGGGTGAACTCCTCAGCGCTGCTGGGACGCATGAATTTCGCGCTGGGGCTGGCAGCGGGGAAGATCCGGGGAGTCAAAGTCGATTCGGCAGCGGGAATCGCCGCAGCAGGAACGACCGACGCGCAGCAGACGCTAGCGACCCTGGAAGATTCGCTGCTGTCAGGCGACATTTCGAGGCAAACACACGATACCATCAGCAAGCAACTGGACGACCCGAAGATCAGCCAGCGCCGATTGGATGATCCAAAGCGTCCGCCGAACGTAGCGGCGATTACGGGACTGATTCTGGGGTCGCCCGAGTTTCAGAGGCGCTAGCTGCGAGCGAGCACGAACCGGTTGCTCGAAGCTCGCAGCTCGAAGCAGAGGTTCTGATCATGTCCATAACTCGCAGAGTTTTCCTTCGCAACGGCGCGCTGGCTGTGGTCGGCACGACCGCGCTGCCGAGCTTTCTCACGCGCGCGGCCTTGGGCGCGTCCGACCCTGGCCTTCGCACCAAGCGCCTGGTCGTGATCTTCCAGCGCGGTGCGGCCGACGGCCTCAACATCGTTGTGCCTCACGGTGAGCCGAGTTATTACGCCATGCGGCCGACCATCAACATCCCCAGGAAATCCGTGCTCGACCTCGACGGCTTTTTTGGATTGCATCCGGCGATGGCGTCTTTTCAGCCACTCTGGAAGCAGAAGCATCTCGCCATCGTGCACGCCGCCGGATCGCCCGATCCGACGCGCTCGCACTTCGATGCGCAGGACTTCATGGAATCCGGCACGCCCGGCGTGAAAATTACCGACGACGGCTGGCTGAACCGGGCGCTGCACGAGCTTTCTGCCGATAAATCTCCCGACAAGTCGGCATTCCGCGCCATTGCGCTCGGGCCGTCGTTGCCGCGCATTCTCTCCGGCAAAGAGCCGGCCATCGCGGTCAACAACCTGAACGATTTTTCCGTCGGCGGAAAAAATCCGAAGGCGGTGCCAATGGCGAACACGTTTGAGGCGATGTACGAAAACTCCGTGGATGCGGTGCTCCAGGGGGCGGGACAGGAAACCTTCGATGCGGTCAAGACGCTGAAGGCCGCCGATCCCGCGCACTACACGCCGGCGGCCAACGCGAACTATCCGAAGGGACGCTTCGGCGACAGCCTGAAGCAACTAGCGCAACTGATCAAAGCGAACCTCGGCGTGCAAGTGGCATTCGCCGATATCGGCGGCTGGGACCACCACGTCAACGAAGGCAACACCCAGGGACAGATCGCAAACGTGCTCGGCGATTTCTCGCAATCGATCGCCGCTTTCTGGACCGACCTCGGCGATCTCGGAGAAGACACAGTCGTAGTAACCATGTCCGAATTCGGCCGCACCGCGCGCGAAAACGGTAACCGCGGCACCGACCACGGCCACGCCAACGTGATGTTCGTGCTCGGCGGTCCGGTAAGAGGCGGCAAAGTTTATGGTCGCTGGCCCGGTCTCGATCAAGCGCAGTTGTACGAAGGCCGCGATTTGGCGGTGACGACGGATTTCAGGATGGTGCTCAGCGAAGTTGTGGCGCAGTATCTGGGGAACAAAGATTTGAAGACGGTGTTTCCGGGATTCGACAGTCAGCGAAATTTGCTCGGGCTACTCAAATGAAGAGTTCCAGACGCGCGGCTCACGAATGACGCAACATTTAGCCGTGCAGACAGATCCACAGCCGCCAACTTTCGATTGGAGGATAACCTTTCCACGCGAAAATCGCCCCTCCGGCAAATGCCGTCACTGCTCCGAATTGGAGAATGCGGAGCCAGAAGCGATGCGCAAACACGTCGCCGACCCAGAATTTGCGCCTTCCATTAGCCATAAAGGCATTCTTGTTTTCTCTGGGAAGATGATCTTCAATATTCCTAATATTGTTCCCGGGAGCCACCCAGTTGATTCGGTCAGGCGACTACGTTCGTGATCGTCACACCGCACGGTCAGATGTAGTTCCTTCTCGATTTCGTCGAGAGCGACGCGTCCACAGTTCACGAGTTCCTCGTTCCTCACATCGAGAAACCAAAAAGCAACCGATGCAATTGCCCCCAAAATCCCTACCAGACAACCCAGTCCATGCCATTTGTTCTCGACGCACTTGGAATAGGCAACTGCAAAAATACCGAGGGTGACAAAAAAATAGCGCAGAGATGTCATACGCTGAGAAGCGTTGTAGCTGAACCATTGCCACGCATACGTCTGCCTGATCGACAGGATGTGAGGCGGAATGGGTGGGACGTGAGGAACTGAGCCTGAAGACATGTGAGTTCTCCTTGCTATTCAGCAGTGCGGCGAGAGCCCTTGGACACTAACTTTACGTCACAATAGCAACTGATGCCGAACATCCGAGGCGATCTGCACCCGCCATTACCATTGCACGGGCGGTTTGAAAATCTTTGATACCCCCAGCGGCCTTGATGGCCACTCGTTCGTTCAGTACTCTCCTCATCAATACCACATCCTCGACTTTTGCCCCGCCCCCTGCAAAACCGGTGGATGTTTTTACAAAAGCCACCCCCGCTCGTTCGGCAAGCAAGCAGCCCAAGACCTTTTGGTATTCATCGAGCAGGATCGTTTCGAGTATCACCTTCACGGGAATACGACCAGCCGCCTCGACAACGGCGCGGATGTCGCTGAAAGCCGCTTTGTATTCTCCCGATTTCAGGGCGCCGACGGATATGACCATATCAACTTCGTCAGCGCCATTCTCTATTACGGCCTTAGTTTCTTCAGCTTTTGTTTTCGAGAGATTTGCCCCTAAAGGAAACCCTACAACCGTAATGACAGCGCGTCCTGAGCCAGCCAACTGCTCTTTCGCTTCCTCGACGTACACCGGGTTTACGCAAACACCCCGGAATCCGAAGTGCTTTGCTTCTTCACAAAGGCTTACGATTGCACGTCGAGTAGCTTCCGGTTTCAGGGCAGTATGCTCGATATATTGTGCGACGTCTCGCGGATGCTCGATCGTCCCCAGCCTCGGTAGACGCATCTCGCTGATCGGCTGGATGGAAGGGATGCGAGAGCGATCAAGGTCTTTGGCCGCTTTAACAAGCAGTTCTTCTGTTCCTGCAACGACCGCCATAGAGAGTCATTCTAACCCAAGCTGCAAAGACGCAAACTTTTGGTCCAGCAACGTCCATTGTCCTTCAAACCTCAATCAGCACATCCCCATTCTCAATCTTCACCGGATACACCGCGACCTTCGCCCCCGGCGGACCTGCCTCGCCCGTCTTCGGATCCCATGCCCAGCCGTGCCACGGACAGATCACCTTGCCATCTTCGATCACGCCCTCGCCGAGCGGGCCTCCGCGATGCAGGCAGATGTTATCCATGGCGCTGATCTCGCCGTTCACGTTGGCGACGCAGATGGTCTTATCGACGCAGGGAAATTCTTTGGCTTCGTTGGGGCCGGGGAGATCGGATTGAGAGGCGAGTTTGGTGAACATAGCACTCAGCAGTCAGCAATCAGCATTCAGCCACTCTGAGCTTTGGTGCGAATTGAAGGTACACCGATGCAGCGCAACTGGCTGAGTGCTGAATGCTGAATGCTACTTCGGCTGCACCGTCTGCGCGACCATCACCTGGCGCTTGAAATTCTCCATCATCCGCTCTTCGAGCCGCACTTCGGTGGGCCGCTTGGCGAGCGTCATGGTGTCGATCTTGTCCTGCAGCTTAAGCAGCGCGTAAAACAAATTCTCCGGACGCGGCGGGCAGCCGATCACATACACATCCACCGGCACGATCCGGTCGACGCCCTGCAGCACGGCATAAGTATTGAACGGCCCACCCACCGACGAGCACGCGCCCATCGAAATCACCCACTTCGGCTCCGGCATCTGGTCGTAAATTCTCTTCACCACCGGCGCCATCTTCAGCGTGACCGTGCCGGAGACGATCATCAGATCCGACTGCCGCGGGCTGGGCCGAAACACCTCCGACCCGAAACGCGCTATATCGAACCGCGCGGTCGAAGACGCGATCATCTCGATGGCGCAGCACGCCAGCCCGAACGTCATCGGCCAGAGCGCCGACTTGCGCGCCCAGTTGAAGACGTAGTCCACTGTCGAGATCATGAAATTTTTTTCGAACTTGTTCTGGAGCCAGCTCATGAGGCCTCGTTGCTACAGGATAACCCATGATCATACGCCCGGGAGTGATTCCGGTCACACCGCAGGGGAGAAGGAATGCTTCGAGCTGCGAGCGGGCAAAAGCAGACCCGTGAAGCGCACCGGACTGGTTGCTCGTAGCTCGTAGCTCGCAGCCCGAAGCTAGTAGATCGTGTACCCCGGCGCCGGATTCCGCACATCTGGCTTTGACGCCATCAGCAGCAGCGCACCGACGCGCTTGAAGGCGCACAGGTCGTCGAGACTGTGGAACGAAGTCGTCTGGTAGTTGTCGGGCGTGGGCGTGTCGTCAGGAATCTGCGCGTACTCCACGTTTTCGAAGGCGTGCTTCTTTAGCAGCTCGACATACTCCGCCGCCGAGCGAACATGCACCGGCACTTTCAACTTCGGCACCCATTGCAGCGAATATGGATTGTCTTTGTAGAGATTGATCAAAATGAACAGCCGTCCATGCGGCGCCATGACACGAAAAAGCTCGGCCAGCGCGCGTTCCTGGTCCGGGTAGTAATAAAACGACTCCACCGAAAGCACTTTGTCAAAAAAGTTTTCTTCCCACGGAATCTGCGCCGCGGATCCGACGACGAACATCACGTTGTCGAATTCTTTCGAAGCGGCCCGCGCCTGCCGCACCATCTCGTCGGAAATGTCGACCCCGACCACCTGCCCGAAACCCTGTGGCCCTTCGCCGACCATGCGCGCCAGCAAGCGCGTCGCCCACCCCGATCCGCAGCCGAGATCGAGAACGCGCTCACCCGGAACCAGATCCATGCGCCGCATCGTTTTCTCGGTGATGTCCAGGTGATGGCGCTCCATCTTGGCGCCCTCGCCGTCATCGGCCCAGCGATTGAATTCGTGTTGCAGGCGCTCGTCGGGAGATTGGGGTCTGTCGGGTGTCACGCGTGCACGCCTCGCTGTTCGTCGTTCGCTGTTCGCTCGCAGCTCGTAGCTCGTAGCCCGCAGCTCACTCCGTAATTTTGCGCAATTCGTCAAAGAACGTCGGATACGACACTCCGGCTGCGTCGGCGCCGAGAATCGTCGTCTCGCCTTCCGCTCGCAACGCGGACACGGCGAACGCCATGGCAATTCTGTGATCGCCGAAGGAATCCAGTTCGGCGCCATGCAGATGCTGGCCGCCAGGAATCCGCATTCCATCGGGACGCTCTTCGACTTCCGCGCCCATTTTCCGCAGATTGGCAGTGACGGCAGCAATCCGGTCTGACTCTTTCACGCGCAGCTCTTTGGCGTCGCGAACTTCGAGGCCGCCATCGGAGTACGGCGCAACCGCTGCCAGCACCGGGATCTCGTCAATCAACGCAGCCGTATCGGCGCCGGCGATTACGGCTCCCTTCCACGCCGCTCCACGCGCCTCAATCGTCCCTACCAGCTCGCCCTGATGTTCTTCCAGATGCGCGACCGAAATCTTCAACCCCATCTGCACCAGGATATCGAGCAGGCGCGCCCGCGTCGGATTCATCAGAATCCCAGGCAAGCTGATCTGGGATCCCGGAAACAGCGCCGCCGCACAAAGAAAGAACGCGGCACTCGAGAGATCGCCGGGCACATGCGCCTCAATCGCGCGCAGCCGCTGTCCGCCCGCAATCCGCGATGCATTCCCTGTCCGCTCGACTTCTGCCCCAAAAGCCCGGAGCGCAATTTCGCCATGATCGCGGGTGCGGATAGGCTCTTCAACCACCGTCTCGCCTTCGGCAAACAGTCCGGCAAACAGCACGCACGATTTCACCTGCGCACTCTCCACTTCCGGTCGGTAGTGAATCGCCTTAAGACGAGCGCCGTGAATTCTTAGTGGAGGGCGACCGCCTTCCGCAGCCTCGATCCCCGCCCCCATCTCGGAAAGCGGCTTCATGATGCGCGCCATTGGCCGCCGCGAGAGCGACTCATCTCCGCACAACTCGCTGGTAAATGGCTGGCCGGCAAGAATTCCGCTCAGCATGCGCATGGTCGAGCCGGAGTTCCCGCAATCGAGCACTTCGGCCGAAGCGCTCAGCTGCGGTCCCGCGCCACGCACTTCAATCGCTCCGTCTTCGTCTTCCAAGCGCTTCCACTCGCAGCCGAGCTTCGCCATGCAATCGAGCGTGCTCGCACAATCGCGCGCCGCTGAAAAATTCTGGAAACGGCTCGTGCCCTCCGCAATCGCCGCCAGCATGGCGTAGCGGTGCGATATGGACTTGTCCCCCGGAATGCGAACGACTCCGCGCACCGCGCGCGCAGGACGGACGATGACATTCGAACCATCAGGCTTCGAATCACCAAGCATGAATTTAATATAACGGAGATTTCTGACGCGAGCGGGCTCAGTCTACTGCGCGCGCACTCGACCGGCGGCTTCCGCGAGGATTTCCTGCGGTACTTCCCGCAGCGCGACGTGGAATTCGAACATGGGCGTTTCCGACCCGCGCCCCCACCGACCCACTTCCCAATGCGCGCGGACAAACTTGACCTCCGGCCGCGCCGTCAGATTGAGCAGCAGCGGGACTTCCTCGCGATAGAACTTCTGCGGAAAAGCCGCGACCGGCTTGGCATCCCACGTCGCGCCATCCGCCGACCCGTGGATGCTGATGTCGAGCGACTCCTGCTCGATGATGTTAGTGATGGCGAGCGTCAGCAGAAAAATCCGGCCCTCCGCCCGACTGACATCGAGCGCAGGCCCGTCTCCCTTGGCATTGACGACCGTTCTTTCAGGAACGAGGAAGGCTTCCATCATGACGCGGAGATTCTAGCAGAGAGACTATGCTGCGGGCTGTGACATCGCGTTGCTTCCCGCGGTTTGCGGGGCTTCGCCGACGGCCGAGGGCGGCCGTCCCTACGCGACCCCTGCATCAAGAAACTGGCGCAGGATCTTGCCCACCGCTTCCGATTGCTCCCACGGCGCGTAATGCCCCGCTTTCGGGATCACTTTCAACTGGCTGCCCGCAATGTTCTGGCGCATCAGTTCGCCGTCGGCGATGGTTGAGAGGAGGTCTTCTTCTCCGATCGCGATCAGCGTGGGCACATTGATCGCCTTCAAATCGGCGACCGAGTCGGGCCGCTCCGCCATGCCACGCTGCACCTGGCTGATATCCTCGGCCGACATTTTGCGCATCATGGCGCGCGCTCCATCGACTAAATCCGGACGCGTGGTGACCGTCGTGCGCCCCATCAGCTTCGGAATCATCGTCTCGATGAACGGCTCGGTTCCGTGCTCAAGGACAGCTGCCGCAGCCTTCAATCGATTCGCCCGGGCCTCGGCAGTATCAGCCTGAGGCCGCGTGTCACAAAGCGCGAGCGCGTTCACCCGCTCGCGAAAGCGGCGCCAGAATTCAAACAGGATGTATCCGCCGATGGAGCATCCGACAAACGCAGCCTTGCCAATGCCGGCCGCATCGAGCACGCGGGCAACATCGCTGGCGTGCTTTTGCATGAGGGCGGGCCCTTCGCCAATCTCGGAATCGCCGTGGCCGCGCAGATCGGGAAGAATCAGCCGGTAGCGCGATTCGAGCGCCGCTGCCACCGGATTCCAGAACTCGTGATCGCACGGAAAAGGATGGAGAAGAACGACCGGCGGGCCGTTCCCCCGAATTTCATAGAAGATCTCGGCGTCGTCGCTGCGCAGGGAAAGCAAGGTCTCAGGTCTCAGGTGTCAGGTCTCAGGCTACCAGAGCGCGGATCGCCGTTTCTAGCTCGTCACCGGCTGTTGCGACGTTCCAACTGGCAATAGTAACGGCTCCTCGGGGATGATGATCCATCCGAGTACGTATGCGACGATGCCGGGGAAGATTCCGCACGCGAGCGTGATGAAGAACCAGAGGATGCGCACGAGCGATATGTCGAGATCGAGATACTGGGCGAGCCCGGAGCAAACGCCCGCGATCTTTCTGTCGGCGCGCGAGCGCATCAGTTTCTTCGGCGTGGGCGGAATTCCCGCCACGTTGCCGCAGTAGGAGCAAAAGCGCCCGTCCTCAGCGATGGCCTTGCCACAAGCGTTGCAGTACATGGTTGTATCTCCCTGCTTGATGATACGAGGATTGCGGGGAAAATGTTCCAAGAGCAGCTCTTCGCTCTTAGCTCTTGGCTTTTAGCTAAAGGCTAAGAGCTAATGGCCAAGGGCTGCCCTCACTCCCGGTACGCGTCTTTCATTCTCTTCCGAGCTTTGTCCGCTTCGGCATTGCCCGAATTTGTGGCCACCACCGCCTCATACTTCTTCACCGCCAGGTCCCGCTTCTGGAGCTGGTCATACATCTCGCCGGCTCCCAGATTTGCTTTCTGCAGCAATTCCGGGTCGGCGCCCGTGACCTCACTCACCAGCTCGTAAGCCGCAGCCGCAGCCTGATATTTTTTCTCGCTGCGCAGCAGATCGCCCAGTCCCAGCGCCGCGATTTCGTAATGCAGATTGCCGTATTTTCCCTCGCGCCCGTTCTGCCACACCCGGCGATACTGTTCCTCGGCTTCGCCATTCTTGCCCGACGCCCGCAGCAGGTTCGCCTCTTCTAACGGCAGAAGATAGTTGCGCGGAAACCGCGGCCCGATCGCGTTTGCAATCTGCAAAGCCTCGCCATAGCGGTGTTCGCGGCGCAAGAACACCATGAGCACAATGCCCGCGTCCACGCTGGTTTCGAGGTTGGCGCGGTAAGCATCGTTCAAGTACTGGAGCCCCTTTTCTTTATCGCCGCTCAAGCCGACGAGCGCGACGGCGATCTTCACCGCCAACGGCAAGTTTCCCATCACGTAGTTGTGCGCTCCCACCACCAGCTTGGCGTCGGTGTACTGCGGATCCAACTCGAGAACCCGCTCGTGGTCGCGGCGCGCTCCCACGGCATTGCGCAGAGCGGAAAACCAGGCGCGCTCGATCAGCGCGGTGTAAAGCGCGAACTGTCCGCGCGTCATGCCGCGGGCATAGAGCATATCCACGTTGTTCGGATTGCGCGCCAGTTCGGCGTTTTCCAGCTTCTCGGCTTGCTCTACCAGTTGCTTGATGCGCTCCTTCTGCGCCGGCTCGGCGGGACGGTGCGCTTTCCCGATGAAATTGTCGTTCGAGTAATCCCCAGTATTCATTGCGCCCATGCGATACAGTTCCCGCATCTGAATCGCGGAGAGCAGGTGATTCACGGCAAAGGGATCGTCCGGATGACGCGCCATGATCCTCTCGAAATCCTGAATCGCCGCATCGTGATCGAGATTGTAGTAGTGCTCGAAAGCTGCCTGGTTCAGCGGATCGGAGGGACGAAGCGGGGTCGAAACCGCGGGGTCCGCTGCCAGACAAACTTCGACAAGAACCAGCAGCATGATGGCAGTCAAAGCAGGACGATGCCGGGAGACGAAGAAGACCACGCTTATTCAGTTTAACTGATTGGAGCTTTCCGCGAGGACTCGTTTGGCTATGTCCAGCACCGCGGCTCTCAGCCGCTAGGAACCAAACCGTGTACGTCCGCAGCCCGGCCAAGTCGTGCAAAATGGGAAAGTTCGGGCTTGGATAGCGTAATTCTTGCCCTGCGGCGCGGCCGCCCTCCCCCTTGGCCCGCTCGTAACTGTCGTCTTTGCAATAACTTGCTTTGGTGATTCGCTTGCGATCCGAAAAGGATCGGAACAAGAGAGCTCCTTATGGCAGAAGCAGCCGATCAGACTCGGCACGAATTTTGGCGGCCGCCCATGCTGGCTTCGGCGGCTGTCGCCAACCCGGAACGAAGCGCAACCTGCCGTTGCGGCACCGAGTTCATCGTCAGCTCAGAATACTGTCATGCCTGTGGCGCCAGCCGTCCCGATCTGAACGCGGCGCGCACGCTGGGAATCCCTGGTCTGGCTGAACTCGCCTCGCTCGGTGAGCGGCTCGGGCTCACGACGCCTGCCGTCATCGCTTTTCTGGTTGGCGCACTCTGCGTGGTGGGAGCTTTGGCGGTTAGCCTGTTCTTTAGCGCCCGGACCGTACTCGACTGGCAGGCAATCCAACTGTGGCGGATCGAGTGGCTGCTTGCCGCGGTCGCTGCCTTCGCGGCCGGGTGCCTGCTTAAGAAATAGCTTTTTGGCTCTTTTGCTTTTGGCTCTTTGCCTTTCGCTTCCCAGCCGGTAGCTTCCAGCAAACCACCGCTTGCCTCATGCTCGTCGCTTCGGTAGCCGCGTTCCCAGTTCTCAGGTTCGTCCAGGGACATCTCTCCGCGAAGTCAGTTTCGCGAATGGGCGTGCTCCCGTTCGGAGACGATGGTGCTTGGCCGCCGTTGCTGGCTCATGCGGTAAAGGTGATGCAACGGCCCCACTCCCTTGCCCAGTGGGTGGGCATTCGCAATCGCGGCCGAGACATACACTTTGGAGAGAAGAACCGCCTCGGGTAGTCCGCGCCCATGCGCCAGGTGGCAGGCCAGCGCAGTGGCGAAAGCACATCCGGTGCCGTGGGTGGAATTCGAGCGCTGACGATCCGCCTTGAAAATTTCCTGTTCGGTGCCTCGGGCGGTCGTAAAGCTGAGGAGATCGATCGCCTTCTCCAGGTGGCCTCCGGTGACTACCACATTCGCCGCTCCCAGAGAGTGCAGACGAGCGGCGGCCTCGCGCATCTGGACGAGATTCGTGACGGCCATCCCAGTCAAGACGCTGGCCTCGTCAAGGTTCGGCGTGATTACCTCCGCCAGCGGAACCAGCCTTTCGATCAATAGCCGGGTTCCCGCCGCATCCAACAAATCCGCTCCGGAACTCGACTTCAGAATTGGATCCAGCACCACATGAGGCAGCCGTGCCTGGCCCAGAAAATCCGCGACCACAGCGACCACCTGCTCATTTCCCAGCAAACCGATGTGGACGGCTTCCACTGCCAGGTCTGAAACCAGCTCCTGCAACGTCTCAGCAATGATCTTGGGATCCACGCCCTCGACCCGCCGCACTCCCTGCGTCGACTGGACCGTTAAGGCTGTAATGCAGGAAACGCCATAGCACTCGTGGGCCGCGATCGTCTTGATGTCGGCGGTAATCCCAGCACCCGAGGAGGGATCAAACCCGGCGATCGTCAGCACCACGGGTGGGGTCAAAGCCATTCCGTCACTCTAAACCGAAAGTTCAAACAGGGGAACAGCACTCCCGGGTGTTCTCGGTCAGACGTGTGGTGCGAACCCTGATGACTCATCCAAATGTATTATGAATTCTGACTTTTTGTGGTTACTAATCAGTAATCGAGGATCGCACTAACTATATGATTATAAATTAGTTATAAGAATTTTGTCGTAAGTGTAACATTCGATAGCAAGTTGCAAGAATTCCGGGGAGCCCGGAATTCGTATAGTAACCAATAGGTAAACAGTCCCTACTGACTGCTTTCAATGACATACGGAGGCAAATCCATATTTTTCATCGGGCTAAGTCATTGATTAATTACCATTTAGTTAATTATGCCCACGGGTTTTTGATTGACACACCTTGTCGGCCTGGGTAACATTACAAGATTGTTCGTTTGACCAAAGGAGCATACGACCAAAGCACGACTTTCACGATGAGAGGTAACTGAATGCGACGACGTTTAGCCGAAGGCCTGGCGGTGCTTTTATCAGTCGCCAGTCTGGGGGCCGGAGCCGCATCCGGGCCAAGCAGCCTGGAAGCCGCCAAGGTCACACAGCCGCGGGTCATTGAGACCGGTAGGCACAAAACGCGAAAGACCAACAGCCCGAAGTCGAAGGGCTATCAAGTAGGGACCGCGTCCTGGTATGGAGAACAGTTCCAGGGCAAACCGACAGCCAGCGGAGAACCCTTCGACATGCGCGATTTCACGGCCGCTCACCCCAGGCTTCCGCTGGGCACGTTCGTCAAGGTCACCAACCTGAGGAACGGCAAGGCCGTGGTGGTTCGTATCAATGACCGGGGTCCCGTTGTAGACGGCCGGATCATCGACGTTACCTACAGCGCCGCGCGTGCACTGGGCTTCACAGAGCACGGTTTGCAGACGGTTCGCTTGGACCTCTACCAGCCCACGGAGGTGGTGGCGCTGCTGCAACCTGTAGCCAACCTCAACTAAACCCGATACACTCGGCAACGATAGTTGAGAATATGGATCCGCGCCAGCGTCTCATCGTTGCCCTCGATGTATCTATGGCCGCGGCCGCCCGGAAGATCGTGGCGGCCGTCGGCGACTCTGCCCTCGCATATAAGGTCGGCATGCAGCTCTACACTGCCGAAGGTCCTTCCATTGTCCGCGAACTGGTGGGTTCGGGCCGCCGCGTCTTTCTCGACCTCAAGTATCACGACATTCCGAGCACCGCCGGAGCAGCCGTCCGGGAGGCGGCTCAACTGGGTGTGAGCATGCTGACCGTGCATGCCTCCGGAGGCGGCAAGATGTTACGAGCTTCTGTCGAAGCCGCGCAAGCTACCAAGCCCGACTTGCTGGTCCTGGCGGTCACGGTGCTGACCAGCTTGGATGACGTCGACCTGGGCAAGATTGGCCTGCGCGGAGGAGTGCTCGATCAAGTGCTGAGACTGACCGCCCTGGCGCTTTCGAACGGATGCAAAGGCGTGGTCGCTTCGGCCCAAGAAGCCGCCGCTCTGCGTGAGGAGTTTGGCCGCGACTTCGCCATTGTGACGCCCGGAGTACGCCCAGCGGGCAGCGGACCCAACGACCAGGCGCGCGTCGTCACTCCAGCCGAAGCGATTGCCGCCGGAGCCTCGCACATCGTGGTAGGGCGCCCGATCACCGAAGCCTCCGACCCGGCGGCCGAAGCCCGGGCCATCCTGGGACAGATCGGGTAGAGCGAGTCAGTGCCCAGTACCCAGTACCCACAAAAAAGCAAAAGGCGCGACGACAAGCCGCGCCTCTTCCGCTGTTGTGTGCCCTGGTCTTAACTGGGTACTGGTTACTGGCAACTGGGGACCGCTGTTAAAGTTTTTCAAAAAACTCGCAACCCGAGCACGAAATATAGATTCCGCCGGGCACGCCGCGCTCGCGATCTTTCACGCGCCTGACGATGCGCGTTCCCTTGCCGCACTTGGGACATGCGGTCGATTTCGTGGTATCCATGACCTTTTTCCGGTCGGCTGTCTTTGCGATTTTCGCCATGCAGTCTCTCCTGACAGGAATGTGCCGCCGGCCCAAAGGCCGCGGTTCTACCTGGTAATTGGGGAGTATCAAGGAACGCCGGCCCATCTCGAATCAGCCCGGCAGGATCAAACAGGTGCACTGTACTCGCCACCAGAATCTTACAGGAATTGCAGCCGCGAGGTGCGACCCAGGCCTCACGCCGGTCCGGCATCAGTCCAGCAGTGGAGGCGCTTGCCAGGGACCGCGCTCCGTTTTCGAGTCTCGCGGCGATTCAAGGTGAGCGCGCGCCACGTCCACCGGCGAAACCGCTTTGCGGCGGATCTGCGCCGCGATTTCCCGCGCGGAAAGAAGAAGAGGGCTTAACGTCATGAAGTGTGAACACCGCAACGAAATTCAGGATATCAGCGAAGGCCGGCGCGACCTAACAGCCCGTGGCGAAAGTGAGACCCCGCTCTTCAACTCTCAATTCACCAGACTTTGTCATCTCGACCCTGAGCGGAGCCGAAGGGGAGGGATCTGCATTTTGCCGCGAACCGCAGATCCCTCGCTTCGTTCCGGATGACAATTCATGAAAGGTTGTTTTCCAGTAGAGTAAGGAGTCACATCATCACTGGCAGGAACGAGGACCAGCTTTAGCGTGAAGATCCGGTTACCAGCATGTCTTTTCCTTCTGACGGTCTTTCTGACGACCCCAGTCTGGGCGCAATCGCACGGCCATCCTGCCAAGCAGGCAATCCCCTCCGACCCCGGTTATGTGTTTGCACTGGCAGCCGCGAACCATTTCCTGCACGCCTGGCAAACGGGAGATCTCGAAAACGGCTTGGTCTTGCTCAGCGATAGTGTCCGCCACTCGCAGAACGCCGACAAACTGGAACAGCTTTTTTCGAACGCGACGGATCGGGCTTTCGAGATCACGCGTGGTCACGGACATCAGGGCCGCTACAGTTTCCCGGTCGTGCTGGTCACGCCTCGAGGATCCCATGTCACGCGCAGATTTTCCGAAATAATCCTGGTCGAGACTGGAAAGAACGACTGGGTGGTGGATAAACTTCCGTAGGAGCAGTTTTAAGAGAGCATTTTTCATGACAGGAGTTCGCATTTATGAAACGTATCCACAAGGTTGCCATCCTCGGCGCAGGCACGATGGGCGCCCGCATCGCGGCACATTTCGCTAACGCGGGAGTGCCTTCGTTGCTGCTGGACATAGTTCCACCAAACGCGCCGCCAAACGCGGACAGCCCGGCGCGTAACCAGTTCGCAGTTGCCGGGCTCGACGGGGCCAGGAAATCGAAGCCCGCGGCGTTTTTCGAAGCGTCGCTTTCACGGCTCGTGACAGTAGGAAATTTTGACGACGACCTGAAACGGTTGGCCGACGCGGACTGGATCATCGAGGCCATCGTTGAGAACCTCGAAATCAAGCGGACGTTGCTAAAAAAGGTAGAAGCGATCCGCAAGCCGGGCACGATCGTCACCACCAACACCAGCGGACTTCCAGTGGCGAAGATCGCCGAGGGATTTTCCGAAGACTTCCGGCGCTCGTGGTTCGGCACGCACTTTTTTAATCCGCCGCGCTATATGCGGCTGCTGGAACTGATCCCAACCCCGGAAGCGGACCGCGCGCTGATCGAGGCCGTCACGCATTTTTGCGACGCGCAACTGGGCAAGGGCGTCGTGCTGGCGAAAGATACACCCAACTTCATCGCCAATCGCATCGGTACATTTTCCGTGCTCAACGTGATGCGGCTCATGCAGGAAATGGATCTGAGCATCGAAGATATCGACGCGCTCACCGGCCAAGCCGTGGGCTGGCCGCGCTCGGCCACGTTCCGGACGATCGATCTGGTGGGACTCGACATCCTCGGGCACGTGGTCTCGAACATGACCGAGAACGTGCACGACGAGCGCAGCGAATTGCAGATTCCCGCTTTCTTTCGCCAGATGCTGGAACGCAAGTGGCTGGGCGACAAGACCCACGGCGGCTTCTACAAGAAGCACAAGAGCGAGCACGGAAAACACGGGGACGGTAAACACAAAGAGGACGAGCGCATGGCGCTCAACTGGAAGACGCTGGAATATCATCCGCGGCAGAAGCCGAAATTCGCGGCGCTCGATATGGCGAAAAACATCGAGGAGACGGGAGCGCGAATTCGAATGCTGCTCGGCTTGGATAGCGGCGGCGCACCGCATAAGGCCGATAAGGCAGGCGCTTTCCTTTGGGCGGCGCTGTCCGACTTGTGGACGTATTCCGCAAATCGCGTTCCTGAGATTTCCGACTCCGTAGTGGAGATTGATCGCGCCATGCACCTCGGCTTCAACTGGGAACTCGGTCCCTTCGAACTCTGGGAAGCGGCGGGCGTGGAAGCGACCGTCGCTCGCATGAAGAAAGAGGGGCGTCCGATCGCCGCCAACGTGGAGAAGTTACTCGCCTCCGACGCGAAGTCTTGGTACGAAGACGATGCTAAGACGTCATCAGGCCGAGCATACTTCGATCTGGACCACGGGAGTTTCAAGCCGGTCGAAGTACCGGCGGGAGTCTGGTCGGTTGAAGTGGCGAAGAAGTCCAACTACGTGGTCAAGAAAAATTCCGGCGCCTCGCTGGTTGACCTGGGCGATGGTGTCGGCTGCATCCAGTTCCACTCCAAAATGAACGCCCTCGGCGCCGACATTATTTCGCTCATCCTCCAGACGCTGAAACCGGGTGGACCGGGCGATGCGTTCGACGCCTTCGTCATCACCAACGATGCGACGAATTTTTCCGTCGGCGCGAACGTGATGCTGCTGCTCATGTCAATCCAGGAGGAAGAGTGGGACGACGTTGACCTCGCCATCCGTCAGTTTCAGGGCATGACGCAGGCCATCAAATTTTCACCCAAGCCGGTGGTGAGCGCGCCCTTCGGACTCACCCTCGGCGGCGGTTGCGAAATCTCGCTGCACGCGGCCGCTCGCCAACCGCACGCCGAGCTCTACATGGGGCTGGTCGAGGTCGGGGTCGGTCTGCTTCCCGGCGGCGGTGGTTGCAAGGAAATGCTGCTGCGCGCGGTGGACAGCGCAGCTTCCATTCGTCCCGATGGCCGTGGCGAATCGGTGGAACTGATGGAGGCGATGAAGAAAATTTTCGGAACCATCGCCACCGCCAAAGTCTCAACCTCAGCGGAGGAAGCCCGCGGACTCGATTTCCTGTCGAGCTCCGATCGCGTCACCATGAACCGAGAGCGCGTTCTCTCCGACGCCAAAGCACGCGCGCAAGCCCTGCTGCGCGCGGGTTATGAGCCGCCGGTGATGCGCACCGACATCCCCGCCCCCGGCGAGAACATCCTCGCCGCTCTCAAACTGGGCGTCCACATGATGCGGCAGGGCGAGTACATTACCGATCACGAGCAGAAGTTAGCCACGAAAATCGCCGAAGTCCTCTGCGGCGGAAATATCACCCCTGGCACCCCAGTGAGCGAGCAATATCTGCTCGACCTGGAGCGCGAGGCCTTCAAGTCCCTGTGCGGCGAAAAGAAGACGCAGGAGAGAATTCAGTTCACGCTGAAGACGGGTAAGCCGCTGAGGAATTAGGATTGCGTTACATATCACTTAGTATGTCTGTTGCGAGGTGCGATGCATCCACCCATGAATGATGTGTGGTGGGTGTCGATCCCTCAGTGGTAGGAAAAATTCGCAAGACTCGCTCCGCGCTGGCTCTTGAGCGGCGCTCTTCACCAGCGCCCAGAGCGCAGTTCCAGCGACTTACCTCGAAAGCGCCCAGTCCAGCGAGAACGCGCCGGCCCCTCGCAACAACAGCGCCGCGGCCATGGCGAGCGCCAGCAGATGGTATTCGATTCCCTCGCCCTTCTGAGTGCCCATCCAGTTCATGAAGAAGCCGTTCTGCAGGTGAACCATGAAGATCGCCCCGATCATCAGGCCGGCAATTCCGAGAGAGGCGATGCGAGTGAGCAATCCGACAATCAGCCCGAGTCCGCCAAAAAATTGAGCGCAGATGATCAGAAATGCAACCGGAGCGGGCATTCCCATTTGCGCAAAGGCTCCCATGGTGTCATGAAAACCAAAGCCTCCAAACCAGCCCAGCATTCTTTGCGCTCCATGAGCGAAGAACACCACTCCCAAAACCACTCGCAAGATGGTAAAGCTCACGTCGTTGCTTGTACCCATCAGCCGCTTCAGCATGGCTTCCTCCTGGCAGGATCTGTCGTCCCACGATTGTCGTTATAACAAACATTTTGGTTCGATTCCCTTCCCTGGCACCAGGGTTCATTTTCCCCGGCGGCGCAACTGACCAGCCGCTCCCGAGAAAATAAGCTGCGTCCCGAATGCAAGGTATAATTTTAGAAGTAGACTCCGCGAAGGATGGTACAACGAAAATGTCCGCAGGCAATGGTACAAACGGCAATGGTTTGGATGCGGTTCTCAAACCGCGGGCCGAGTGGCTGGCGAAGCGGAAGGCAGAAAACACAGACGGCAACTTCTCCGAGATGCATTACGCGCGCCGCGGTGTGATCACCGATGAGATGCAATATATCGCTCACCGCGAGAAGATCACGCCGGAATTAGTGCGCGATGAAGTCGCTCGTGGCCGCATGATCGTCCCGGCGAACATCAACCATCCGGAACTGGAGCCGATGGCGATCGGCGTGGAGTCGTTGTGCAAGATCAACGCCAACATCGGCAACTCGGCCGTCACTTCGAACGTTGAAGAAGAGCTCAAGAAGCTGCACACCGCCGTTCACTACGGCGCCGACACGGTGATGGACCTCTCGACCGGCGGCGACATTCATCAGATTCGCGAAGCCATCGTCAGGCATTCGCCCGTCCCGATCGGAACCGTGCCGATCTATGAAGCGATCGCGCGCGTCAAGCGCGTCGAAGATCTCACCGCGAGCGTGATGCTCGAAGTGATCGAAGAGCAGGCGCGGCAGGGCGTGGATTACATGACCATTCACGCCGGCCTGCTCATTCAATATGTGCCCATGGTTTCGAAGCGCATCACCGGAATCGTGAGCCGCGGAGGCGCGATGCTGGCGCAGTGGATGACTCACCACCACAAGCAAAACTTCCTCTACGAATGCTTCGAAGACATCTGCAAGATTTTCGCCAAGTACGACGTGACCTTCTCGCTCGGAGACGGCCTGCGTCCCGGCTGCCTGGCGGACGCGAGCGATGAAGCGCAGTTCGCCGAACTCAAAACCCTGGGCGAACTAACCCGCATCGCTTGGAAACACGACGTGCAGGTCATGATCGAAGGCCCGGGCCACATTCCGATGCACAAGATCAAGGAGCAGGTTGATCTCGAGAACGAGTGGTGCGATGAGGCTCCGTTCTACACGCTGGGGCCGCTCGTCACCGACATCGCTCCCGGCTACGACCACATCACGTCCGCCATTGGAGCGGCGATGATTGGATGGTATGGCGCGTCCATGCTCTGCTACGTCACACCGAAAGAACATCTCGGCCTGCCCAACGAAAAAGATGTGAAAGACGGAATCATCGCTTACAAGATCGCCGCCCACGCCGCCGACGTGGCCCGCCAGCGTCCCGGCGCCCGCGACCGCGACGACGCTCTGAGCTACGCCCGCTACAAATTCGATTGGGAAAAGCAGTTTGAACTATCACTCGATCCCGAGACGGCGCGCTCCATGCACGACGAAACCCTGCCGCAGGAACAATACAAATCCGCCGCCTTCTGCTCCATGTGCGGCCCGAAGTTCTGCTCAATGAATTACTCCAGCAAAGTGGACGAATACAATAAGCAGGTGCACGGGCTGGAGAAGAAGGACTACTCGGAGTTGGTGGACAAGCTGGTCACGATCAAGTAACTCGCGTAGGAACCGCCGCCCTCCTGCTTTGCAAAACGGAGATATGTTTCACGTGAAACACTCCTGAAATGCTAAGGCGTTGATTCTAAGTCTGTTAAACCTGTGGCTCGATGCAAAACCGGGAATCTTGGTATATACCATTGATCGAGTCCTAGCCGTGTCCGGAGCGCGTCCGCAGCGTGAGCATCTGCCTTGGGAATTGCTAATTCAAGTTCGAGGGGTGCTTGACGCCGGAGTCCTGTTTTGCCGCTTTCGGAGCTGGGTTGTTGAGATAGGTAAGGGTATTCGCTGTGACCACGCCGTCATGCTTTCGCGAACTCGGATGCCGGCGATCAAAATGATTCGCCGGTTTGGCTTTCGGCGCAGGCTTGTAGCGCTCGTCCAGATAGGTGACGGTGTCGCGCGCGATCAAGTCCTCACCGTGCCTGCTTGAGACACTCGCTCTAACTCTGGCGGTCGCAGCGTCGACCTTCGCGACTGGCGATTCTTTCGGCGCTTGGTCGGAATCCCCTTCCGATTTTATGGCTGGCGGCGACACTGCCACGGCCGAGATGGGTCCCAGATCTTTTCCCGGATCTTTTTCGGGAGCCGGGGCGCTCAACAAGTCCACATCGGTTGACGCTGCTGCGACTTTCTCCGGTGGCACTGCTCCGGAACTCGTAGCGGAAGCCTTACCGGTCCGGCGCATGCCGAACCCAAGAACCAGGGCCAGCAGCATAACACCGGCAAAAGTCAGAGCGGCGCGCCAGCGCCATCCCACGGAGCGATCGCGCCGCTGCGGCTCCCGCCTTGGCTGGACAATCGTTGGCTGGGCAATCGTTGACTGGACAATCGGCTGGGCAATCGTCGAGGCCGCTACCGCAAAATGGCCCGGTGGTTCCACCGGTAGCGATGACAATGGATCCGGCGGCGAGATCAGACGCGCGCCGTCTTCGGGATCGAATCCGGGATCGAGTCCTGGATCGAGCAGAATTTCGGCTGCCGGGGAAATAGCTGTGGGCGCTGGCTGCGGAACTTCCGCAGGCAGCTCCACATCTTCGATGCTTGGCTCGGCGTTGAAGCTGACAGGCTGTTCCAGAAAGTGAACTGCTTCACCAGGCTCCGGCGGCCTGCGAATGAAGTCCACCATCGGTGCTTTCAAATGATGCACAAATTCAAGCGAAGCCGACCGCGCGCCATCGCGTGCTTCCACGCTCGCGATCAACTGATCTCCGGGACCGGTATCGACCCGCAATTCCAGATCGGCAATATTGTCGGGGATCGAGTCGGGAGAAACAATTTCGACTGCGTAACCGCGCGCAAGCAGATCCAGCGCCAGCTCTCGCGAGCACGGATGAGAGCGCGTAATGATCCTTGCCAGTGCCATAGCTCGTATCGCCCTCGGCGTTGACCTTGGCGCACGGTTGAGGCGGAGCCCTCTAGCCACCGTTACCGGTATTGCTCCAGAACCAGAACGGCTCGGTTCAAGGCAGCCGCCAAAGCAGCGATTTGCTGTTCAGTCCGTCGTAAGTCACCTCGATCGATCGCCTCGTTCACCCCAGGAATAACAATTGCTGCATATCCTGTGTACTGTCCTGGAGCGTAAATGGCATGGTGAAACCACGGACGGTTAGGTAACCCCTCTGGAATCAACAGCGCCCGCTCTGCTTCCCGGAGTTTAACATTCATGCGATCCGGCGCTGCAGGCATTTTCCGTTGCTTTTGTAGCATTTTTGCGCCCACTTCCTGCAGGTGGCGCGCGCCGTCCAGGGCTGCCGAGAAGTCCGGCGCCTTGTCTCCGAAGCGATCTTTACTCTTGTTCTTGGCAGCATCGAGATAGACCAGAATTTCCTTCCCGTAGGCCTCGTAATCGTAGGGAAGCACGTCGGCGCTCGACATGCGCAGGACTTCCAAACCGTAAATACGGGCCATCTGCTGCTCGTAGAGAAAGTCGGGATCGCCGAATTTCTTGAACCAGGCGAAGTTATCGAACACCGAGTGATACACACCATAATCGCCGCTCGAACTGATATCGGTGGAAGGCACACCCAGATGCTGCAAGAACACCGTGTAGTCGGAGCCGCTGCCGAGATCGCCCACGGGCACATCGTTCTGCATAGCCGCCGGCGGCGGGCGGAAAGTGCTGGTTTCCTGCGGACGATTGTTCTCGGCACTCGGCTCGCTCGCTTTTTTCCACGTGTCGTACACGGTTCCGCCTTGCGGCGAAGGCACCGACTTCGCGATCTCGCGGATAAATTCTTTCAGCGTGGGCACGCCCGAGGCTCCGAATTTCTTGCCGGATACAGCCACGTCCATGTTGAAATAGGCGGCAGCGTTCCCCAGGTCCTGCGCATGATCTTCGCCCCACTCGGTGGAACCGATCAGTCCTTCCTCTTCCGCGTCCCAGCTTCCGAACACGATCGTGCGCTTGGGCTTCCAGCCCGACTTCAGCAACTCACCCAACCCGTGCACCGCCTCCAACATCGACGCCGTGGCGCTGTTCGGATCCACCGCTCCATACACCCAGGCATCGCGATGATTGCCCGCCACCACCCACTCATCGGGCGAAGACGCTCCGCGAACTTTGCCAATGACATCCCAAATGGTGCGGAACTGGTAGTCCTGCTTAAGGTGCATCTTCACTTTCGCGGGGCCCGGACCCACGTGGTAGGTAAAGGGCAGCGCTCCCTGCCACTCGCGCGGCTTCGGCAACTGCTCGGAGTCGGCGGGAGAAATTCGCTTGGCATCCGGCAGAGTTGGAGTGGAAGCCACTCCCGGTGTGGTCGGGTCTCCGGGAAACTGGAACATGAATCCGACCGACCCCCGCTGCACCCCGCTGGCCGGGCGCCACGGCCCTTTCGGATATGCGTCGCCGCGGTAGTAGCCATCGTCTTTCGGGTCGGAATAAATGATGACTCCCGCCGCGCCGCGTTCTTGCGCCACGAACGCTTTCACGCCGCGGAAATTCTCTCCGTAACGGACGATGACGATCTTGCCGCGCACATCGACGTTCATCTGCTTCAGCTTGTCAAAGTCCGCCGGCGAGCCGTAGTTCGCATAGACAACTTCGGCCTCGACGTCGCCCGAGGGTGACATGCCGTTGTAAGGGGTCACGACGCGCGGATCGTCCTGAAACGGATCGTCGTCGACATGCTCGCGCCGCGGCCCATGCATCTCCACTCCGGCCGGCGCGGTCAGGTCCACTCGAATCTCCGCGGGATAGTTAAGCCACACTTTGTATTCGACGATCTCGGTGTCTAGTCCGGCCTCGCGAAACTTTTTCGCCACGTACTCGGCGGTCGCTTTGTCCTCAGGAGATCCGGCGATGTGCGGGGCTTGCGTCAGAATGCGCAGATGCTCTTCCGCCAGCTTGGGGTCGGGCACAGCCATAAACTTCTTTTCGACTTCCCGCTCGCCGGCAACGTCGCGGAAGCCGCTGATGGCCCAGCTATCCGGCTGGTCTTTGTCATTTTTTTTGCCGGCTTGATCAAACGCCTGCAGGTTCGAACCAATCAGCACGAAGAACAGAACTGCACCTGAGAGAAATTTCATGAAGCTCCTTGTGGTAAACACTGATTCAGCCGGCACAAAACCCAAGCACAAGACTAAAGATTGTACCGTGCGGAGCGAGCCGCCGTTTGAACGGGTTACACTAAAGAGCGATGAGTAAGTCGCCAACGGCTCGTTTTTCCGATCGGGTGGAGAATTACGTCCGCTATCGCCCGGGATATCCGCCCGAAGTTCTCGAACTTCTTCGTGCCGAATGCGGACTGCAGCCGAGTCACATCGTCGCCGACATCGCTTCCGGGACAGGCGCGTTTACCCGCCTTCTTTTGGAAAACGGAAATTCCGTCTTTGCCGTCGAACCCAACCCGGAAATGCGCGCAATGGGCATGCATCAGCTCGAATCCCTCGAATCCCCAGAATCCAATGACCGGCTGGTGTCCGTCGCCGGAACGGCCGAGGAGACGACGCTGCGCTCCGCTTCCGTCGACTTTGTCACCGCCGCCCAGGCTGCGCACTGGTTCGACCTGCCTCGCGCTCGCGCCGAATTCGCCCGCATTCTGAGGCCGGAGGGATGGTGCGTGTTGATTTGGAATGAGCGCCGCTCCGCAAGCACTCCTTTCCTGCGTAACTACGAGCAACTCCTGCTGACCTACGGCACCGACTATAAGGAAGTGCGCCACGAACGCACGACCGCCATGATCCATGAGTTTTTTGCGCCCGCGCTGTCCGAGGAGCGCGTCTTCGGCCTGCGCCAGCAGTTTGACTACGAAGGTACTGCCGGACGACTGTTGTCTTCTTCGTACGCGCCGCTCGAGGGTCATCCCAGCCACGCGCCGATGATGCAGGAACTCCAGCGGATCTTTCGCGCCCACGCCACGGATAACGTGGTCGAATTCGAATACAACACGCGTGTGTACTACGGCAAGTTATAACAACCGAAGTGAAGAAATTTGTAATTTTGTAATTTGAAACCCGGCGTCGTTAAATTACAAAATTACAAATTACAAGATTACAAAATTCCCATGTCCGAACCCAAATCGTTTCACATGTCTCCCGAGGAGTTCCGCCGCCAGGGCCACGCCGTCGTGGACTGGATCGCCGACTACCATTCCCGCATCGAAAGCTTCCCGGTTCTGTCGCGCGTGCAGCCGGGAGAAATTCGCTCGAAGCTGCCCCCAAACGCGCCCGAGCACGGCGAAGCCTTCGACCAGATTCTCGGCGACATCGAGCGCGTCATCCTTCCGGGCATCACGCACTGGCAGTCGCCCAATTTCTACGCCTACTTTCCGGCGAACGCCTCTGGGCCGGCCATTCTCGGCGATCTCGTTTCCTCCGGACTGGGCGTGCAAGGCATGCTCTGGTCCACCAGTCCGGCGTGCACCGAACTTGAGACGCACGTGCTCGATTGGCTGGTCCCCATGCTGGGCTTGCCGGAAAAATTTCTTTCCACCGGCAGCGGAGGTGGCGTGATTCAGGACACCGCGTCCAGCGCCTCGCTCACCGCCCTGCTGGCCGCACGCGAGCGTACAACAAAGTTCGCCAGCAATCGCAAAGGCTGCGATAGACGTCTCGTCGCCTACTGCTCCACGCAAACGCATTCCTCCGTCGAGAAGGCGATGAAGATCGCCGGCATGGGCTCGGACAACCTGCGCCAGATCGAAGTGGACAAGAACTTCGCTATGCGCTCAGAAGCACTGGCACACCACGTCGAGCGAGACATCAAGGCCGGCCTGATTCCCTGCTTCGTCTGTGCAACCGTGGGCACGACATCTTCTAACGCGATCGATCCCGTCCGTGAAATTGCCCGCATCTGCCGCGACCACAATCTCTGGCTGCACGTGGATTCCGCCATGAGCGGCACGGCCGCGCTCTGTCCGGAATTCCGCTTCATCAACGATGGCGTGGAATTCGTCGACAGCTACTGCTTCAACCCGCACAAATGGATGTTCACCAACTTCGATTGCGACTGCTTCTACGTCGCCGACAGGAAGCACTTGATCCAAACGCTTTCGATTCTGCCGGAGTACCTGCGCAACCAGGCAACTGAATCCGGCGCCGTCATTGATTATCGCGACTGGCACATCCAGCTCGGGCGCAGGTTTCGCTCGCTCAAGCTTTGGTTCGTGATCCGGCATTACGGCATCGAGGGTCTGCAGCACCACATTCGCGAGCACGTGCGCCTGGCGCAGCAATTCGCCGCCTGGGTGCGCAACGATTCGCGCTTCGAACTCGCCGCGCCCGCTCAGCTCAATCTCGTCTGCTTCCGGTTGCGCTCAGGAGACCATGCCAATCAACTCCTGATGGACCGGCTGAATGGCAGCGGCGACCTGTACCTCACTCATACCAAGCTCGATGGCAAACTCACCCTTCGACTCTGCGTCGGCCAAACCAACACTCAGGCTCGCCATGTAGAACGCGCCTGGCAGCGAATCCAGCAAGAGACTGGGAAGCTGGGGAATTCCTGATACCTTGTCCGCTAAGGTGAGCGCTATGCCACGGGAAATTTCAGCAGGCGGCGTCGTACTTCGACAGATTTCTGGAGTCTGGCAAGTCGCCCTGATCGAGCCGCAGAAAGAAAGCCCCAACCCTGCAACTGCGAAGACGCCGCGCAAGCGGAGCCGTGCCGTGTTCGCCCTCCCCAAGGGCCTGGTGGATCCGGGCGAAAAACCGCAGGCTACTGCCGTACGGGAAGTGCGAGAAGAGACCGGCATAGTGGCCGAACCAGTCACCAAACTCTCCGATAACAAGTATGTCTACGTCCGCGCCTGGGGCGATGGCAAACGGGTTTTCAAGATCGTGAGTTTCTACCTGATGCGCTATGTCTCCGGAGAAATCGACACCCTCACTTCCGACATGCGGATCGAAGTCAAGCGTGCTCTCTGGGTACCCCTCGCCGACGCAGCCAGCCACCTTGCCTACAGCAACGAGCGCAAAGTGCTTCGCCAGGCACAGGACTATTTGGAAACCCAAGGCCTCTCTTCTTAGGAAATCCTTCACGCTTGCAAGACCGGTGTGCTGTCCCGTAAGTTAGTGCATAAATCCACGCTGTCATCCTGAGCGAAGCGAAGGACCTGTGGATTCGCACACGCCATGCATAGGTCTTTCCCCTTCGGCTCCGCTCAGGGTCAAGATGACAACTCAAACGCATGTCGCGAATTTACGGGACACGACGCTCGCACGGCGCCGCTCGCAGCGCCCGATCGATGGCCTTCTTCTCCTCTGCCGTCAACCGTCGCGCCGAGCCCTTCTTCAGATCGCCCAGTTCGAGCGGCCCGATCGACACTCGTACCAGACGTAAAACCCGAATCTCCAGCGCTTCGAGCAGACGCCGAATTTGCCGGTTCTTGCCTTCATCCAGCGTAATCTCCATCCAGCTATTCTTGTCGCCGTGCCGCAGAAAACGTGCCTCCTTCGCGCACAAATTTTCGCCGGGGTCGCCCTCAATCAAGTCGCCCTTAACCGAGCACCCTCGAGTGATTCTCGCGAGCAAATCGGCGTCCGCAATGCAATCCACCTGCACGTGATATTTCTTGTCCAAATGACTGGCTGGCTCGGCGATCTTCGCCGCCCACTCCGAATCGTTGGTCAATAGCAGCAGCCCTTCGCTCGCCTTATCCAATCGCCCCACGGGACCAACCCACGGCAACCCCGGCTCCAGCAGATCGTAAACCGCCTCGCGCCCTTTCTCATCGGACGCGGTCGTCACCACGCCGCGCGGTTTATTCATAACGAGGTAGATCGCCGGCGCTTTGTCGAGCGGAGAACCGTCGACCTCAACCCGGTCGTGAGGCATTCGCACCGGGCTTTCCGGATCCCGAGTGGTCTGCCCATTCCGAGTGACACGCCCAGCACGAATCAAAACAGCCGCCTGAGACCGCGAGCAATAGCCCATTTTGGAAAGCGCCCGCGCCAGTCCAATTCTTTTCTGTGTCCTCACACCCCTATGCTAAATGGATCCCTGCTCGGAAGTGCCCAGGGCTCGTAAGGGATGCGCCTGCCAATGTCATGCTTAAGATCCGATGATTGCGCAATCAGCAGAACCGGCCACGAGGTGATACAGGCTATCTGCGCGCCAAGATATCTCCGCAGACTGATTTTCATGGGTCGGCCGCCTTCCGGGAATTAGATAGAGCTGACCGAAACCGGTACGCGGTCTCGGTCAGCGGAAATCATGTCTGGGACGCAGATGCTTATCAACTTACTTGCGGTCTTCTCTTGATTCCGCGGCGTGTGCCTGGTGGCCCGCGTCGGACACAGCCTTCACAAACGCGGCTCCGCTTGCGGGAGTTGACGCCTTACCCGAAAGAATGTTGCGGAACATCATGTGCTTGCCATAAATGGCGCGAGTCGAGTCGTTGTCCTGCTCCACTACCGCACCTTCCAACGTCAAGCCGGCGAACACGCCTTTCGAGCGCGAGTAAGTTAGTACTTCAGTGTTCAGCAATATGTCAGTTCCGGCGGAAGTGTGACGGCCTACCGGGCCCGCTGCAACCGATCCTTCACCGGTGAGTTCGAACTTGCTGGAAAGCAGATGTTGTAGACCACGCTCGTTCATGACCAGCATAACCAGGTCAATGTCTTCGACTCCGATCTGCAATCCCCAACTGCCACCGCCAACCGAGACGAATGCGGGAGCGCTCCAGCCTTCAGGCGTGCGGCAGAGGCCACTCCACGTCCGTGCTTGGCGCCAAAGATGAAGCCACCTTTGATCAGGTTTGGCACTATGACGACGCACTTTGCCCCGCTCAACACTTCCTCCGGGATACCTTTGTCGGGCGTTGACATGATCGCTTGGAGAACATCCACGGATTTTTGCATGCGATCGACCGTGTCTTCACGCACCGAGCCTGCCCACGCGAGGGTTCCAACCAGGCCGATCAAACTCATCAACAGCAGTGACATTGTCCTTTTCATGATTTGTTCCTTTGGGATCTGCGGAACTAAGAGGAGACGACTTCAGATGGGCTAACTTAGCTCAGAGAACCTGAAAGAGAGAGAAGAGGTACTCGTCCCAAGCGTCATAGTCGCACAGCGGACAGAAGGATATCTGGTCTACATTGCTCACTTTTGTCGGTTCGTTCAAAGCAGATTGCCCGGTTTCCGCAATGCAGGGGTGGACACGTTTTGTGCAGGTGTGAGCAATCTTGTACAGAATAACGAGCCCCGGCGTGTCATCGTGAGTTTGGCGGAGATGCGGAAAGGGAGACCCTCCTCAAAAGCACTTCGGCCACGGGCATCATAACGGAACCATTTGTGCTGCATGGGGAGAAAGAACGAAGGTGGATCGCTGATGGAACGCGCTCTTCGTCGGTTGCGCGATCGTTTCCGTAGACGGCTTGCCACAATCACGGCATCCGTCTCCAGGCTGTTTGCGTCAGTTACGCCACCGGCTTGCGTTTTCGCATCGCAAAGGATGTGCCCGTTTTGCGGGTTAATCACGTCGCGCTCCAAGACTTCTTGCCTGGAGTGCGGGAAGTCGCTCGCTCCAACCGGCGGAACATGATAGATGAGTTTTCGGGGACGCTCACGGGGACGATCAAATGAGCGAAGGAGATCAACATGCTTTGGACAATTTTCGTTGTGCTTCTGATTCTGTGGCTTCTTGGTTTCAGCCTCCACATAGCCGGCGGCCTGATTCACTTGCTGCTGGTGGTTGCGTTGGTGGTGCTGGTCATTAACCTGGTGAGCGGCCGGAGTGTGGTGTAAGGCCGTCTTTACAGTCAGCGGATTGAGCTTTCGAGGACTTAAATGAAAAAACAGTACCTGCACCTCTCGGCTTATTCTTGTGACAAGTGTGCGGGGCCGGTCATAGCGGGCTTGATCGCGGTGCGCGAGAATGAAATATCGAAAGAGACCGACATCCGGGAAGTGGGGGCGATCTGCCGGTCCTGCGGCCATCGGCAAAGCAAGGCAAGCGAGCCGGCTCTGATCCACGACTTTCCAGCCACACAATGGGAGTCCACGAAAGCGATCGGCGCGAGCCCTGGTGCCGCAGAACTACATTGAGTAGCGACTTGCGATCGCGCGTCAGTTTCGCGAACGCGTACCAGCAATGCTCAGCGCGATCCCGCCCGCGATCAGCGCGACACTGATGATTGGCGAAACACGCTCACTGTGACTGGTCTGAACGCCCAAGTTCGTGTTCCCGACCTTGATGCCCTCCGTCTCGGTGCGGGGGACGGGCACGACCAGGGATGCGATGCCGAGCACAACCAAGAGCAGGCCCGCCAACAGCAAAATTTTCATAAACGGCTCCTCCGCCGTCATGCGTCATACGAAGGCGGAGGGATCCATCCGCATCCGTGTAATTGTGCGATCGCGGGCAACAACTCGCTGGCCAAACAATCCTTGCCGATGAGGGCGTCTACCATGTTCAACGTCTGCTCCGGAACATCCACTGCCTCGGTGAGCAGGATGATTGACGCTTGCGGCCTGAGCCGCCTCATTTCGATGGCAAACTCTTGCCCGTTCATTTTGGGCATGAGGTAGTCAACGATCACAACGTCAACCGAGTGCATGGAGGCCAGTTCTAATCCCTTGCCGTCGCTTGAAGCGGTCAGAACGGTATACCCGAAGCTCTCGAGGAACAATTTCTCGCATTCCAGCACGTCCTCGTTATCGTCGATGCAAAGAAGTACTGCGCCTTGGAGTGCCGGATAAGCGGATAAGGGCATGGTTCACCTTCAAACCGCTATTTTCAAATACCTGTGTTCGGAAAAACTGTTCAAGATTGCTCAGACTATGGTCTTTTGCGACACCGTTTGCCGATCACCCTCCAGCCGACCGCCCCACCGGTTAACTTGCTGTGGAACGCACACTCGATTTCACACGAGCCGTTACTATCTGGTTTCTTGGGAAATTGCGCTGCGGAGAGCAGCTAGTCGTGCAGAATTACACCAAGCAGCGAGCTGTGGACCTGCAACCCGCCTTCCGGGCCGCCGGAGTAATCCACAAAACCCAGCTTCCTGAACCGGTTCATGAAAAAGCTCACCCGCGAACGAGTGGTCCCGACCATCTCGGCCAAAGTCTCCTGACTAATTTTGGGGACGACAGGCTCGGGCACACCTTCCTTGCCAAAATGAGCGAGCAGAAGAAGGACTCGAGCCAGCCGCTTTTCGCTGGAGTTAAACAACTGGTCGACCAGATCCTCTTCATAACGGATATTCCGCGCCAGCAAATACGCCACGAACAAATCGGAAAACGCGTGTTCGCGGTGCAGTGCCTTCATCATCGCTTTCTTGTCGATCCGCAGAATTTCACAATCCGTCATGGCCGCCGCAGATCCCATGCGCAGGGCCTGACCTGCCAGCGCACCTTCGCCAAAGAAATTTCCGTCAGTTAAAATGCCGATGGTCGCCTCTCTGCCGGTCTTGGAGACGACGGTGAGATTCACTTTGCCTTTTTGGATATAGAAGACCGCGTCCGCCGTATCCCCCTGCGCGAAGATTCCCTGCTTCTTGGCGAAAGTCAGGTTTTTCCTGCCCTCGCCAATGGTTGCGAGGAAGGTGCTGGGGTTGAACTCGCGGCTCTTTTTATTCGCTAGTGCAGAGGAACCCATCAGCTATAATTTTAGTCCTAAAAGGTGGTTTGTTCCATGACATCTGTCCTATGAAATTGTGACGCCGCACCGTCAAGCCCCTTCTAGCTGAGGTTCTGAAAGTGAGCCATTCTGTACAGTGTTTCAGCAGAAAATGGACGAGCCTTGAGGACGCGAGGGGTAGCAGGTCCGTCAAACCAGGCGGCTTGCCTCTCTTGCGGAGCCAAGAGCTTGCCACGATGAGGCGGGCTCGCGGGAGGAGTCTTCCATGCCACAAGAAGTTGAAGTCGGCACGATCCTGATGTCGGAATGGCCGCAGGTCTTTGGGCTGGAGAGTGAGCCCTACTCGGGGCAATGGAGTGTGGTCAAGGCGCTCGATGGCTTCGCTCTTGATCGCAAGATTCGCGCCGCGGGATGGAATTTCTTTTTTATTGCGTCGGAAGTGAAGGTGATGTTTTTTGGAGCGCTTGGGGCGAAGAAGATCCAGCACGCATTGAATCGGATTTTAGGCAAGGTAAGTCAGCAACACTTCAATGGCCTCGAAGTGACCGGAATCGTTGCCAAGCGTTTTCTGGGACTGCCTTATGCCATCATTTCGGCACACTCGCGCCATGTCCAGCAAAGCTGCTACCTGGATGGCGTCGAGGCCCGGCGATCATCCCAGCGAGATGCAGCATGGGCCCGAGGTTGAGCGCGTTCTCCGGCCCGGCGATCGGAAACAGGACTTGAGTCATTCATGTGCTTCACCGGATGAGCCTGCCGAGCCAGGCTAACCCGGCATGGCAGACCCCGTCACTTTTTCTCAGCCGCCAAGCGCCGGTCTGGATGCGGCTCGGTGCGGGGCAGCCCAGTGTTGAGCTCGCACTTCTCTCGCGGCCTGGCGCCACAAGTGGGGCAACGAACAAGCAGGGCTTGTTCCTTTTCAGCTTTCATGACTACATGATGCAGGATTGCCCGGCAACAAGCTGGTCAATTGTGACCGTTTTGTGTTTCGCGCCGCTGCTACCTCGATGAAATTGCCGGATTGTGAGGCAGTCATGAGCGGAACCGAAGTGTTGCGTCTGGTCAGAATTGCCTAGTTCCATTCCGAATGCTTCGCCAGACTTCTCGCGAAAAAGGCGCGTCCTGCCCGTCCGTTGCTAACTATTGAGCAGTGTTGGCCTGCCCACGGGAGAGCCATATATATCTATATATCTCAGGCCGTAATTCTGGTTTCTTTGGAATACGGAGGATTTTCACCGCAGATTCTAGCGATCACCGGCAACAAGCGGCTGGATGCTTCGTTCTTGGAAATGAAGGCATCGACCACCTTTAATGCGCATTCTGCAATCTCGTCGTCACTGGAAACCATGACGATTGGAACTTGTGGCCTGAGGCGCTTTATTTCGGTCGCGAGCTCATGCCCATTCATCTCGGGCATGTGGTAGTCGACGATCACCGCAGCAACCGCGCAGGCTGCCGCAATTTGTAAGCCTTGCCGGGCGGAGGCGGCAGTGAGCACCGCAAATCCACGTCTTTCGAGCAGCGCTCGTTGGTAACCCAGCATGCTGTCATCGTCGTCGACGCACAGAATCGTTTTGCGTCCTGGGTAATTGGACATGATTTGGTCTCCCTACCTCACCATGATCGGTGATGTGCCCCGGCCGAGTCTGGTCAAATTTGCACACTTTTCGCGACAGTTGTTATTCAGTTAACCTCCCGCGAGTCGACCCTGGCTTAAGATCCGGCCTGAAGTTTCAAACCGGTATTCCGCTGTTTCTCCCGTCCCAGGTGCCACTTGAGGCATGCCAGGTCAATTTTGACCAGTCCGCAAACCCACTTTCGTTGAATACTAACCAGCGGCAGATTGTGCCGGTGGACGAAACACCAACTGGAACCGAAAGTGACTAGAACTTGTTTCATAAACCGGGTTCAGCGGGGAAGGGTAGTTCCCTCAGGGGCTAAAGCCCAGTGTCCAATCTTACCGACGAAGACTTAACCAGACAATCCTTAGTCTCCGCATGTGAGCTATCTTGCTCAGACACGAAAGTCCACACCTGTCATTCTTTATTCTCCTGAATGTGTAGACGCAGCCGCGAACGCTGATTCGTAGCTTCGATTCCCAGGTCGCTGCCGGTCGATTCCTGATCGAGTCACCGCGAAGCGACGACATCCAGCCAATCGGCATTCTTCATCCGTGTGTACGCCGCGAAACCTTGCGGCGAGGCACGATTCGACCCTAAAAAGCTCGACCATCGACATTAGGGCAACACCTCCAGGCGGATGAGAGGAGTTAGCCCGCGAGACAAGGAAGGTCAACATTATGCCTCTAATTCAATTGCTGGAAGTTCTGATCGTGGTGGGTGTCCTCCTGTGGCTGGTGAATCGCTTCATTCCCATGCAGGGAACCATCAAGTCAATTTTGAACGGCGTCGTAATCATTGCCGTGGTTCTGTGGCTGCTGAATGTCTTTGGACTCTTTCACTCCCTTTCCGGCATGCGCGTTGGAACGTAAAGGACGACGTAAGGGAAATCAGTCACGAAGGCTGGACACGGCAACACAAGATCGATACAAAGCAACACGGCAGACCTATGCCTGAAGACGGAGATACTTTGAAGACTAAGCTTTTGTTAACAGTCGGAATCGCCCTCAGTGTGAGCGCGTTTGCTCAAACCAATTCTCAAACAACCATGATCGTCGAGCCCATAAGTCCGACACCTATATTCCGAGTGAACGTAGTCAGCCGCAGCGTGCAGGCCGTCAACTACGAGCATCGCAGTGGAGCCTCCAAGCTCGACTTCACGGGCACGGACTTGATGCCCTCGGCGAACGGTGAAGCCAAGGTGAATAGCAAGCGGGGATCCATTGAGATCGACGCAGAATTTGGCGACCTGCGGGAACCGACGACTTTCGGTAATGAGTATCTGACCTACGTTTTGTGGGCGATTTCTCCCGAAGGCCGGGCCGTGAACCTGGGCGAAGTGTTAGTCGGCGACAACCATCGCAGCAAGCTGCGCGTGACCACCGACCTTCAGGCTTTCGCTCTGATTGTTACCGCGGAACCTTACTATGCCGTGCGTCAGCCGAGCAACGTGGTTGTGCTTGAGAATATGGTTCGCGAGAGCACCAAGGGAACTACCGAGGCGGTAAATGCGAAGTACGAACTGATGGAGCGCGGCGGCTACATTCCCACCGGCTACAAGTTCGACCCTGTGGTTCTGAATGCCAGGTTGCCGTTGGAATTCTTCGAGGCGCGGAATGCGTTGCGCATCGCTCAATCCGAGGGAGCCGAGCAGTATGCCAGCGACAGCTATCAGCACGCTGTCCGGTTGATGAACAATGCGGATGAATATGCCACAAGAAAACACATCGACAGAAAGCCGCTCATCGCAGTCGCCCGCGAAGCAGTGCAGACTTCCGAAGATGCCCGCGAGATCGCAGTCAAGAAACTGGACGAGATACGCCTGGCAAACGAACGACAGGCTTCCAGCGACGCACAGGCACAATCGCGGGCGCAAGCCAACAACGCGATTCGGCGGAAGGACCAAGCCGAGTCCGACACGGCACAAGCTCTAGCGGCAAAGGCTCAGGCAGAGTCTGACGCAGCCAAGGCCCGGGCCGACGCTGCCGATGCACAAGCTGCGACCGCGCAGGCTAAATCCGCTATGGTGGACAGCCAAGTTGCATCGGCAAATGCAGTCTCCGCAGCCCAGGCTGATGCGGAGCAGTCTCGTTTGACTGCACAGCAGGCCCAGGCGAGCGCACAACAAGCGGAAACCGACAAAGCGGCCATGCGCGCGCGATTGTCTGAGCAGTTGAATTCCATTCTTCAGACTCGCGATAGCGCGCGCGGGCTCATCGTCAGCATGTCTGATGTATTGTTTGACACCGGAAAATACTCGTTGAAGCCGGGTGCACGGGAGAAGCTGGCGAAAGTCGCCGGTATTCTGCTCGCCTACCCTGCACTCAACATTGAAGTCGGCGGCTACACCGACAATGTGGGCAGCGATGAAATGAATCAAACCCTGTCTGAGAACCGTGCTAGATCCGTGCGCGATTACCTTGTGCAACAAGGGGTGTCGACGAATTCGGTTTCGGCCAGAGGTTTCGGCAACACTTTGCCAGTGGCCTCAAACGATAACTCCTCCGGCCGGCAGCAGAACCGGAGAGTCGAACTTCTCGTGTCCGGCGAAGCCATCGGCAGCCCGTTCAATGCGACGACAGGAAGCCCGCGCTAAAGCAAGCGTACGTAACCATCGATAATGGAGGCAACACCCATGAAACTAGTAGGAATTATCAGTACAGCAGTTCTGTCTTTGACCCTCGGAGCCGCGGCTCCGGCGTTCGCACAGCAGGAGCAGCACGACCAGCAGGAAGAACAGAAAGCCAAGCCTGCCCAGCCAGAAGAGAAGAAAGCGCAACCAGAGAAGCCCGCAAAGCAAGAGGAAAAACCCGCGGCGCAGCAGGAGAAGAACACCAAGCCGGCAGAGAAGAACGCACAACAGGAGAAGAACACCAAGCCCGAAGAGAAAAACGCACAGCAGGCTCAGCCTGGAAAGCAGGCGCAGCAAGCCGGTGGTGGCCGCATTCCCGTAGACAAGTTCAAGGCCAATTTTGGACAGCAACACACGTTTCGTGTCAGCCAAGGCGACTACAACAATCACCGCTTCCAATACGGTGGCTATTGGTTCGGATTCGTTGACCCGTGGCCAAGCAACTGGCTCTACACGCAAGATGTTTTTGTTGTCGAAATTAACGGCGTGTATTACCTGTGCAACCCGATGTATCCTGGCGTTAACATTGCACTCAGCTTCACACCATAGCGGTCCGTTCTTACGGGCGCGACCAGCTTAACTACTATCGGCGCGGGTCCACTGCTTGGGCTCGCGCCGCTTTTTTCCCGGCGCTAGCAAGGCCATCTCGGGAAAAATCGTTTAGCAGATCTAATGGGAACATTCACGAAAAGTGAGCTGTAGTGCACAGACTTGGCAGTGCTTCCGTGGAACCCTTGCATCGACGCAGTCGCCGTTCAATCCGCGCAGCCCGCAGCGGCAAGGTACAACCGGGCAACCGAAGGATGATCTGGCAAGGTGGTTCAACATGCGCAAAATCCGTTTGCTATTGCTAGCTTTTCTGATACTGGCCATACCGGCCACCTCGTTGGCGCAGTTCGGCGTGTCGATTACGATCGCTCCGCCCGCGCTGCCTGTGTACGAGCAACCCATGGCCCCCGCCGACGGTTATTTGTGGACGCCCGGCTACTGGGCTTATGGCGATGAAGGCTACTTCTGGGTGCCGGGTACGTGGGTGATGCCTCCCGAGCCTGGCTTCCTCTGGACTCCCGGTTATTGGGGCTGGGGCGGCAACGCCTTCGGCTGGAATGAAGGCTACTGGGGTCCGCATGTCGGCTTCTATGGTGGCGTCAACTACGGCTTCGGCTATGGGGGCGTCGGCTATGAAGGCGGGCGTTGGGATAACGGGCACTTTTTCTACAACCGCTCGGTGAACAACGTGGACGTCACGAACATTCACAATGTTTACAACCAGACCGTAATCAACGAAACCACGGTGAACCATGTCAGCTACAACGGCGGCAACGGAGGAATTAGCGCCCGACCGACCGCTGCGGAAGAGACTGCGGCCCACGAGCAGCACAGGTCGCCAACGGCCATGCAAACCCAGCATGTGCACGCTGCCAGTACCAACCGCGCACTTTTGGCGTCCGTGAACCAGGGGCGTCCGGCAATCGCTGCAACCGCGAAGCCGGCGGAGTTTAGCGGTCATGGGGTGGTAGCGGCTAAGGAGGCGGGAGCACCTTACAAGGCAGCCGAGAACAAAGCAGCCGAAACCAAGGCCACCGAGAGCAAGGCCACCGAGAGCAAGGCCACCGAGAACAAAGCAGCCGAAACCAAGGCCACCGAGAACAAGGCAGCCGAGAACAAGGCAGCCGAGAACAAGGCAGCCGAGAACAAGGCAGCGGAGAACAAGGCAACCGAGAATAAGGCCACCGAGAACAAGGCAGCCGAGAATAAGGCAGCTGAAAACAAGGCCACCGAGAGCAAGGCCGCTGCGACTCGCTCGACTGAGAATAAGGCCGCTGCGAATAAGGCAGCTGCAACTCGCTCGAATGAGAATAAGGCGGCCCAGAATAAGGCGGCTGCAACTCGTTCGAATGAGAATAAGGCGGCCGAGAATAAGGCAGCTGCAACTCGCTCGAATGAGAATAAGGCGGCCGAGAATAAGGCGGCTACAACTCGCTCGAATGAGAATAAGGCGGCTCATGCGCAGCCCGCGGCTCATGCGCAGCCCGCAGCTCATGCGCAGCCCGCGGCTCATGCGCAGCCCGCAGCTCATGCGCAGCCCGCAGCTCATGCGCAGCCCGCGGCTCATGCGCAGCCCGCAGCTCATGCGCAGCCCGCAGCTCATGCGCAGCCCGCAGCTCGTCCCCAAGCTGCACCTCGCCCTGAGGCTCGCCCCGCGAGCGCTCCGGAGAAAAAAGCCCCTGGAGGTAAAGAATAGCCTCGTCAGTAGCGAATTGACTGCGACGTAATGGCGTCAGGCCCCTCGAGGTATAAGAAAGTCGATTAACTCTTATATTGGTGCGGGTCCACTCCTTGGGCTCGCGCCATTTCTTTTCTGGCGGTACGCAGCGATCGAAGTGATGTCCCGCGTCGCGGAGATTGCGATCCACCCGCGGTCATCGCCCGTACCCCACGAGAGCACTTACCGCCCTTTCGACCCTATTCTTCACAATGAGCAGTTTTGACCATTAAGAAACCAGCGGAACGCCTATACCAAAGATGGCTCTCCCCTCAATGTTGAATTCCAAATGCAGAACTTGAGGATCGGGGACGCCGCGCTGGATAAGACAGAATCAAAGCCGCCCCTTCGGGAGTGACGTTTGAACGTCGTCTCAGTGCGGGGAAAAGGAGCAAAACATGCTTGGAACTATATTGATCGTGATCTTGGTTTTAGCACTCTTTGGGGCGCTGCCACGGTGGCCGCATAGCAGAGACTGGGGTTATTACCCGACCGGAGGATTGGGGCTGATCCTATTGATCGTTGTCATTCTCCTGGTTCTCGGTCGCATTTGACCGAGGAGTAGGTCGTCACTGCGGATCGCTCTTGGCGCGGATCCGCTCCAGGGCTCGCGCTCCTTCTTTCCTGCCACAGACGATCGCAGGGATCCGGTTGGTGTGCCGGGTTTCGAACTCGCGGTTATTACCCTCATTCTCTCTTAGTGCTGAAGAAGCCGTTCATGTCAGGAGCCCTTCTGGCAAGACCGGGCAATTGCTCGACTCCGAGCGCTCTCAGGCTCAGCCGCAGAACACTTTCGTGGTGATAGAGTTCGTCGCGCGTGGTGCCAGCAGGAGTTCGTGAGCTTATGATCAGCGCGGGAATGTGGCCCCCGCCTCTTAGGTCACTTCGCTTCGGATCGTATCTTGAATCCGCTTTCGGGCCTGTCTCACATCCCTCGTCAAAGACGATCACCAGAAGCCCGCCGCGCTTGAAGGTTGCCGATTCAATCAGCGGCTCCATGTTGTCCTTCAGCCAGGTATCGATTCCTTGCAGGGCTCGATGATCTCCACAGGATGCCTTCTGCCGTGTCACCGCATTGTGGTGCCCGTCGTTGTACAGGTTGGGCACGATGAACGAGTAATCGGGCAGACTGTCGTGCTGCAAATCACGCGCGAAACTCTCAAAGGAAACAATATTGGCCGCTTGTGAAGCTTGCCCCGAGGCAACCTTGCTCTGACGGATGCTCTCAAAATACGCGAATGGGTTGTGTCGCTTTACATAGGGAAAGTGATCTCCATCCAGGTAGCCGGCCCGGGGTATGCTCTCCGCGTATGCTTTCCAGGTTTTGCCGTTCGCAGTGAGAACACTGGTGATATTGTCTCCCGCCACTTCCCCGGGAAATTTGTCGGCCAGATCCCCTACCCAAGGCGGTCTGGTGCCGCTCCGCCCGGCGGTCAAATAGAAGTAATTGTTTATTGAGGGATGGGTATTTGCGTAGTAGTTCGTGGCCACGCCGGACTTTTCAGCCAGCGTGTTCAGGTATGGCAGGTCTTTTGTGTTCCCGATTACCTCGTCGTAGTTCTGGTTCTCCTCGACGACCACGAACACGTGTTCAAAACGAACCATCTGACCCGGAATGGGAACTGCAGGAACCTCGGAAACCCCAGCCTGTTGTCTGGCGCAGGATACCCAAATGGCAGTGAGTAGAAGAACTAGCAGCCGCACTCGCATACTCGCCTAGCATACAGGTAGCCGGTTGGCCGGAAGTGTACACTCTTGACCAGAATCGCAACGGGATCAATGCCAGACTGGTTCTGGAGATTGTCTGCAATCGCCTGGAAGGTGCACGAAATCCATGCCAAGCTCTGGTTTGACTAGCCCCAGGCACTCATCGCCGCCGCTCCACGCCACAGCGGCCCGTTGGCGCCTGCTGGCTACGCGTGTGGTGACGCTTCTTCTCGTCGTGGTGATGGGCAGCGGCGCTTCGTTCGCTTACTCGGTTTTGACCCACGAGGAAATCGTGGACCTGCTCTGGTCCGACGAGATCCGCCCTCTGTTGCTCAAGCGATATCCGGGGCTGTCGGACGATCAGATCAAGGAGGCCCATGCCTACGCCTACGGAGGCGCCGTCATCCAGGACCTGGGTTATTACCCATTCGGCAGTAAAGATTTCAGCAACCTGGTGCATTACGTTCGCAGCGGAGATTTTGTTCGCGAGCTGCTGCTCGAAAGCCAGGATGCCAACGAGTACGCCTTCGCTCTGGGCGCGCTGGCACACTATGCGTCGGACATTACCGGGCACTCGGTGGCAGTCAACCAGGCGGTGGCCATCGAGTATCCAAAGTTGCGAGCGAAGTTCGGCAAGTCGGTCACGTATGCGGAGGACAAGACGGCACACTTGAAAACGGAGTTCGGCTTCGACATGATACAGGTGGCGAAGAATCGTTACGCATCGCAGCAGTACCACGACTTCATCGGGTTTAAAGTGTCAAAGCCCCTGCTGGAGCGAGCCTTCCCCGTCGTATACGGATTGCAGTTGAAAGATGTGCTTACTCATGAGGATCTCGCCATCGGCTCCTATCGCTTCTCCGTCAGCCGGCTGATCCCGGAGATGACCCAGGTCGCGCTACAGACCCATAAGAAAGACATGATGCGCGAGCGGCCCGACTTCGCGAAACAAAAGTTCCTGTACCGTCTTTCGCGCTCCGACTACGAAAAGGAGTGGGGGAAGGACTACACCAAGCCCGGATTCGGAACCCGCATCCTGTCAACCCTCTTGCGCTACATGCCGAGAATTGGTCCCTTCAAGGGGCTGGGCTTCAAGAACCCGACTCCGGCGACCGAGGACCTGTATTTCAAGAGCATCAATTTAACCGTCGATCAATACCGGGCCTTTCTCGAAGAAGTGCGCGCTGACTCGCTCGTGCTTCCCAATTGTGATCTTGATAGTGGCCAACCGACCAAGGCAGCGGAATATTCGCTTACCGACAACACTTACGCAAAGTTGCTGGGGCAGTTGTCGAGCCGCAAGTTCGATGGGACGACTCCGGAGCTGCGCGCCAACATTCTCGACTTTTATTCCGACCTCTCGGCTTCGTTCAACACGAAAAAGGACCAGAATGATTGGAACAAAGTACTGGCCGAGCTGGACCAACTGAAGTCGATGACTATGATTCCGGCGTTTGCGGGTAGCACCCCACAGTGATCGCATCCGCGTCAGGGATCGCATTGAGATGTGCAGTCGCAGCCAATAGAAAGCAGACCCGGCTCATCTGACAAAAGCGGGCCCGAGGACTACGGGTGAATTCAGAGCTCAAGTCTGTAGAATAGCCGAGCTTTCGCGGGCGAAGGCCCCTTCGACTATGCTCAGGGGAGGTCCGCGCCACGCGTCGAAAATACTAGGCGCTAACCCGTACGGATACCAACTCTGGGTTGCAGTGGGAGTTTTGCATGGATTTGACTGCGTCTTCCGCTGTGAATCTCCCCATCACCAGGGCCAGCTTACGATTGGTTGTCGTCTGGATGGGAAGCCGATCGACCCGCAGCACGTATTGCGGAGCATGAGCACCGCCGCGATTCACTTTCACAACAAACTTGATATTTTTCATGATTCCTTTCTGTTTCTAATCGATCTGACAAAAAACGAGACGACAAACAGATAAGCAGGCGATAGGCAAGCCGGCTCCCTGTTTTCTCACTTGCCATTCGCAATCGAAAACCGTGCACGGTTCTCAATCGGCCTTGGCTTCGAGCGTCTTCTCGCTGCCAACACGGACCTTGATCGGCTTGGGCTTGGCGTCGGAAAGATCCCCAGCGGATCAACAGCGCCAGGACTCAGATTTCTCCTCAGAGCAGTCGAAGAGGAGACAATTTTCAGATAGGCTAACTTGGTTCAGAGAACCTGAAAGATAAGAAAGTAAGAAAAGGTGCTCGCTCAATATCAATGTTAGGCTTGTGCGCTACCATTGTCAAGTTTTCGGTAGTGGCTTAATTCAGCCACTACCAAGTTTTCCACCCCCACCATGCCCAACAACGTCAACACCGAAGCTGCCTGGAACTACCACGAAGCTACCAAGCATTCCTACACCAGCGTTCGCACCAACCCGCATTTCCTGGACTTTGACAACCAGCCCTTGCCGTTCAAGATCTACCCCTCGCTGGAGCCCTCGCGCATGCCGACCGAGGTGCGCCAAACTGGAGTCGCTGCCCTTTCCGCGATCGCCGGCAGCGTCTCCGCCCAGGCCCTCGTCCAGACCAACACCGCGCCAGGCTTAAAGGCCGTGGCCCAACTCCTGTACCTTTCCGCAGGCATCACCCGGCAGAGAAAATATGCGGGCGGCGAAATCTATTTTCGCGCGGCCGCATGCACGGGAGCGCTCTACGAGGTCGAGCTCTATCTGGTTTGCGGCGACCTCGGCGGCCTTCCGGCTGGCGTCTATCACTTCGCCCCTGCCGGGTTCGGCCTGCGCAAGCTGCGCGCCGGAAATTATCGCAGTGTCCTGGTCGAGGCCACCGGCGGCGAACCCGCCATCGCTCACGCGCCGCTGACCATCGTCTGCACCTGCACCTACTGGCGCAATGCCTGGAAGTATCAGGCGCGCACCTACCGCCATTTCGGTTGGGACAACGGCACGTTGCTCGCCAACCTGTTGGCCGTCGCCACCGCCCTGGGCTTGCCGGCCAAGGTAGTGTGCGGCTTTGTGGACGCGACGGTGAACCGCCTGCTGGATGTCGATTCCGAACGCGAGGTGGCCTTCTCGCTGGTCGCCCTCGGTCATGACTCCGGGCTTTCTGCGCAAACCGCTCCACCTGCGCAAACCGCTCCAAGAGTGCTCGCAGATATCTCCCCGCTCGGACTCGAAACTGTCCCGCTCTCGCGGGACGAGATTGACTATCCGCTCATGCGCGAAATGCACGCTGCCTCCTCGCTGCACTCGACCGAGGAGGTCGCGGCATGGCGCGGTGGCACTCCACTGGGGCGCACGGAAATGACGGATTCTCCGCCGCCCACCGGACCCGTCGTTCGGCTCCAACCTCTATCCGACGCGGAAATGCCTCGTGACCCGATCGAGCAGGTCATCCTGCGCCGCGGCTCCAGCCGCCAGTTTGCGCGCACGCCGATCAGCCTGCCGCAGCTTTCGACAATGCTCGACCAGGCGACCCGCGGCGTACCGGCGGACTTCACCGGTCCGAGCTTCCGGGACACGTCGGGGTCTCAACTCAACCACTTCTATCTGATTGTCCACGCCGTCGAGGGCCTCGAACCTGGAGCTTATGTCTTCCACCGCGATCGTGAAGTGCTCGAGTGTCTAAAGCAAGGAAATTTTCGCGACCAAGCCGGCTATCTCGGATTAGAGCAGCAGTTGCCTGCCGACGCGGCCGTGGACATTTTCGTTCTGGCAGACTTACGACCGATATTCGATCGCTTTGGAAACCGGGGGTATCGTGCCGTGCAGCTTGAGGCGGGTATCCTCGGCGGCAGGCTGTACCTCGGGGCTTACGCCCAACGCCTCGGCGCCACCGGCCTCACCTTTTACGACGACGACGTGACCCGCTTCTTCTCCCCCCACGCCGAAGGTAAGAGCGCCATTTTCCTGGTGGCCGTAGGCAACAGCGTCAAACGCCTAGCATAGTGCTTGCACCTGAAGCCGGCTTCCCTTAATTGTTGATTCCGACTGGCGGGTACCGAGAAGGACGTGAGCGGCTGAAAAGGTTGGCAGCCTCGCAGGGATTCGAACCCCGATACTCTGCTCCAGAGGCAGATGTCCTACCGTTGAACGACGAGGCTGTACCAGAATTCTAAATCATTTCGCGGCAGCTGCAAAACCGCGTGCTCGTCGGTAGTGGGCTAATTCTGTGTTGCTGGAGCCTTGAGCTTCGAGCCGCGAGCTTCGAGCGAATCGGTTGCCCGCAGCTCGCAGCTCGCAGCCTACTTGCTCGGCAACACAGAACTAGCCCACTACCTGCTCTTGTCGGCTGGACGCGCAAGTTTACGAGACTCGCGTTAGAATCTCTGGCAGCGGTGCGAGGAGTTGCCATGGCCAGCAGCGAAACTTTCCCAGAAACTTTTTCAGGAACTATCCCAGTTGAGACCGACTACGCCGAGATGGCGCGCCGTCCACTTGAGGCCGAGCAGTGCGCTCTCATCGTCGTCGACATGCAGGAGAAATTGCTGCCGCCGATCTGGGAAAAAGAGCGGCTGGTGCGAAATGTTCAGTTGCTCATTCGCCTGGCTGGAATCCTGAAGATCCCCTCGCTGGTGACGGTTCAATACGCCAAGGGCTTGGGCAACACGGTGCCGGAGATTGCATCCATGTTGCCGGACAGTCCGCCCACCGACAAGCAGACGTTCTCCTGCTTCGGCAGCGACGTGTTCTGCTCCTTGCTGAAACGCTTACCGGGCCAACGGACGACCGTACTGCTGTGCGGCATGGAAACCCACATCTGCGTGATGCAGACTGCGCTGGGGGCGCTGCGGGAAGGCTATCTGGTGCATGTGGCTTCCGATGCCGTCAGTTCGCGGACAGAATTAAACTGGCGCATCGGACTGGATCGCATGCGCGCGGCCGGAGCCATTCTTTCCTCGACCGAAATGATGATCTACGAACTGCTGCGGTCCTCGGGCAGGCCCGCGTTTCGAGAACTACTGCCCTATCTGAAGGGCTGAGAGTTCACTCCGTTGGGACCGGCCGGAGCAAGGGAATAGCTTTTTCACCACGGAGTCACAGAGACACAGAGAAAATCTAAAGACAAGAAAAAGCAAAAATTCGCTTTTCTCTGTGACTCTGTGCCTCTGTGGTGAATTGACATTGCAGAGACGGGGCAAGGGAGACGGGGCTTACCGCGTCTCTACTCCTTCTGTTTCACTCGGACGACGGTGATTTTCGAAAAGCCCTCCTCGAAGGTCGGAGGCTTCAACTTGCTCGCCATCTTGCGCATGATATCTTCGGGGACCGCGCGGCCACGGCGCTGGTGGCGTTCCATGCACACCTCCAGCGGGACATCGAAGAACAAGCCCTGCACATCGTAGCCGTAATCCTTGGCCAGCTTGATCCAGCTATGGCGGTCGTGGGGCGTAAGGTTCGTCGCATCCACATAGTTCATGGGACGGCGGGCAATCAGCCTCGCCTTCAGCATTGATCGCAGGTTGGAAAAAACTAGATCCTGAAAGCGCTGCTCCTGCGCGTCGTCGAAAAGGAGTTCGCGCAGCAGATCGCTGGAAAGCGGATGAATGCTGTGCCGCTTGAACCACGAACTCTTGCCCGATCCCGGCAACCCGATCGCCAGAACTACCGTTCCCTTGCTGGCGCGGGCGGGAGCCGACGCAGCTTGAGCAGTCGCAGCTTCAGCCGGCAACTTCCCGGCAACCACTGGTTCCGGGGCGGAGGCTTCTGCTGCGGATGGTTCTGCTGCGGGTGCGGAAGCAGCAGCTACCGGCCGCGGGCGAGATCCGCCACGACCTCCGCGGCCGCGACGACGGCGGGGCGTTCGTGGTTTCGGTGCAACTGCCGCGGATGCCGCGGCTGGTGCCGAAACGGGCTCCGGCGAGGGCTCGGGCCCCGGCTCCGGTCTCAATGGGCGGCGCGACTCGACTACCGGGGCTTCGGCGCGAGCTTTGGGAGGCGCGGCGGACTCATTGTCATAGTATTTCGGCTGCAAGGGCTCGGGTGCGTTGGTTGCTTCCTTGGCGGGGCCGTCTCCGGCCTTCTTGCGGCGCTTTAAACGCTCGCTCATCCATTTGCGCATATAGCTGCTTGTAGCATACCGGCGCATGATGGAGCAATCTGCGCCCCGTGGCGGCCAGGATACCCTGGGTCCGCCGCCGGGCGGATTCAGCTCATCTCTGGACGGCGCGATTTACAATAGCTGCCAAGGTAAATCCATGAATCCGACGCATCCCGCAACTCTCCCGGTTGCCGCCGGGCAACTCCCCGCCGTGCCGCTGACCCTTGAAGGCTATGCGACGCTTCATCAGATGATGCGTTTCCGCTGGACCGCATGGCGCTCCATTCCAGAGAAAGACCGTCGCGAAATCACGAACGAAGCCGCAAGACTGCTGGCCGAGATGGAAGGCAAGGCCGATGGGCAGTCTGCGCTCTTCTCGTTGCTGGGACACAAAGGGGACCTGATGCTGGTCCACTTCCGCGACAGCTTCGACCAGCTCAATCAGGCGGAGCTCGATCTGGCGCGGCTTCGACTCAATGATTTCCTGGAGCCTGCGACTTCGTATTTGTCGGTGATTGAGCTGGGGCTGTATGAGTCGACCCTGAAGACCTACAAGGCGCTCGCCGATCGCGGCGTCGAACCACACTCGGACGAATGGAAAAAGTCGATCCAGGAAACCATCGCGCGCCAGAAAGAGGCGATGAAGCCGCGGCTGTTCCCGCCGATGCCGCCGAACCGGTACATCTGTTTTTATCCCATGGATCGCCGGCGCGGCGAAGACAAGAACTGGTACACGCTTCCCATGGAAGAACGCCAGCGCCAGATGAACGAGCACGGGCTGGTCGGACGCCGCTATGCCGGAGAGGTGAAACAGATCATCACCGGCTCCATTGGTTTTGACGATTGGGAGTGGGGCGTCGACCTCTTCGCCGACGATCCCCTGGTTTTCAAGAAGCTGATCTACGAGATGCGCTTCGACCACGTCAGCGCCGTGTATGCGCTGTTCGGAAGTTTCTATATCGGATTGCGCTGTCCGGCGAACCGGCTGCACGACTTGCTGGAAGGAAACTTACCGCAGTAAATCAGTACCCAGTTGCCAGTACCCAGTACCCAGTAGCCAGCACTCAGGGCCGCCGAGACTGGGCTCTGGGTACTGGGTACTGAGTACTGGGTACTTCTTTCGCAAAGTGAAACTCGTGCTTCGTCATGTCCACGCGCGCCCTGCGGAAGGTCACACCCTCCATGCGCAGGCGGAATTTTTGTTCAGCGGCATTTTCTCCGCACAACTTGATCGCGCCCCCGGAGCCGACCACGCGGTACCAGGGCAATCCGGGAACCTGTTGCAGGATTCGCACCACTTGGCGGGCGGCTCCGGGCCAGCCCGCAGCCTTGGCTAAAGCTCCGTAGCTCGACACCGTTCCCGCCGGCAAAGCGCGAATGCAGCGCACGACGCGGGCACGCTTATCCTCCGGCATGCTTTTCCCGGGCTTGGATTGAGATTGCCGATTCACGGATAAACATCTGCCAGACAATCATGCTAACCTAGATTCGCCAATACAAAAATTTACACAAGGCCGTAAAACCTGGGATTACGATAGGTGCATCCCATGTTCGTGCTCGCCACCAAAACTGCCTTTTGGAGAATAATATGCTTCGCTTGTTGAAAGCCCTGCCCCTTGCGTTGGCCCTCGCGGCCTTGATCATCTTCGCCGCCTTCGCCGCCAGCTGTGGTTCCAGTAGTTCGCAGGCCCGCTTTATCAATGCCGTCCCGGGTATCAGCGCCGTGGATATCGATTTCAACGGAACGAAGGAATTTTCCTCCATCGAATTCGCCACCGCTTCGGGGTCAACCTATGTGAGCGTACCGTCGGGTAGTGACACGATCGAAGGGCTTGCGTCCGGCACCACCACCGAAGTCTTCAGCTCCACCGCTAGCTTGAACTCTGGGTCGCAATACACTTTGGTTGCGGTTGGATTTACTACCGGCACCGTCAACATCTTGAATCCAGTTGACAACAACACGGCGCCGGCAGATGGCACCGTGAGTTTCCGTGTCATTCACGCATCGCCCGACGGACCCGGCACCGTGGATATTTATATCCTCCCGTCCCCCATCAACTGCAATTTCGGTGCTGGTGATTGCACAAAAACGATCTCTAGCCTTGCCTACCAGAGTACGAGCACATACGCAAACCAACCCTGGAATTCTGGTGGCGGAGGTTACTTGGTGTACGTGACTGCAGCGGGGAGCACGACACCAATCTTTAACCCTGTTCCCTTCAATGCCGGCAGCTCATCCGTCGGCACGATTCGTACCCTGGTGCTCACGGACAACTCGAGTGGAAAGGCGATGAATACGCAGCCCATAGTGTTGGATGACCTCAATTAACCGCAGGCAAGCCGCTTCGGCCCAGCTGGGCGTCTCGCTGCAACCTTCAGGAAAAGGATCCCGGCCTCGACCGAGGCCGGTGAACCACCTATCAAGCTGCTAAAATCCTTCTTGCTCACCACCAACTGCCATCTGGAGAATTAAGGATGTCCCGCTTGTTGAAAGCCCTGCCCCTTACGTTGGCCCTGGCGGCCTTGAGCATCTTCGCCGCCAGTTGTGGTTCGAGCACTCCAGCGCAGGTTCGTTTTGTCAATGCCATCCAGGACACTGCCCAGTACGGCACCGCCTTGGATATCGATGTCAACGGAACGGAAGAATTTCCCAACATATCACTCTTCGGTTTTCTGCCGTTATCGGGCTATACGAGCGTACCTTCGGGCAGTGGCACGATCGAAGGACTTGAAACCGGCACCACCACCGAGGTCTTCAGCTCCAACATTAGCTTGAACGCTGGGACGCAGTACACTTTGGTTGCGACTGGATTTGCTACCAGCACCAGCAAAGTTGCCATCATTTCTGCAACTGACAAAAACGCGGCGCCGGCCAGCGGCAACGTGGAATTCCGCATCATTAACGCATCACCCAGCGGACCTAACGGCATCCCGGGCGCTGTGGATATTTATATGGTCCCGGTCGGGTCCAACACCGGCCTCACGTCCGCTACCCTCATTGTCTCTAAGCTTGCCTACCGGAGTACGAGCAGCTACGTAACCCTTCCTTATAATCCCAATCTTGTAAACGGCTTTAACTATACGATGTCCGTGACTGCGACGGGGAGCACGACGCCAATCTTTAGCCAGGACCTCAGTGCGGGCAACTCGACCGTGGGAGCGATTCGTACCCTGGTGCTAACGGACCAACAGAATATAGATCAATTGAATCAGCTGGCCATCGTGTTGAATGACCTCAATTAACCGAGGACAAGCCGCCCAACCGGGCGTCGCGCTGCAACCTTCAGGAAAAGGATCCCGGCCTCGACCGAGGCCCGGTGAACCACCGAACAAGCTGCTAAAATCCTTCTTGCTTGCTCACCACCAAATGCCTTTTGGAGAATTAAGGATGTCTCTCCTGTTGAAAGCCCTGCCTCTTACGTTGGCCCTTGCGGCCTTGAGCATCTTCGCCGCCAGTTGTGGTTCCAGCACTCCAGCGCAGGTTCGTTTCGTCCATGCCATCCAGGACACCAGCCCCCTGGATATCAGTGTCAGCGGCCCCAATATCACAACCACGCAGGAATTTACCGACATATCATTCCTCGGTGTCCTGCCGAATCAACCGGGCTATACCAGCATACCTTCGGGTAGTAACACGATCGAAGGGTTTTTGACGGGCACCACAACCGAGGTCTTCAGCGACTCCGTTAGCTGGAACGGCGGGCAGCAGTACACGGTGATTGCGACTGGATTTTCTCAAACCGGCGCCAACGGCAAAAACGTTGTCCTCTTGTCTATCCCTGACAACATCCCGGCGCCGCCGTCGGGCGACGTTGAATTCCGCGTCATCCACGCGTCGCCGAGTGGACCCGGCACAGTGGATGTTTATATCGAGCTGAACCCAAACAGCGGTCCCGGGCTCCCCATTACGATCAAAGGCCTTGCCTACACACAGGCGAGCAACTACGTATACTTTAACTTTAACCCCAATAATGACACCCCCCCACCAGGCTTTACGGTGTACGTTACTGCATCGGGGAGCACGATACCAATCATTAGCGAGCCCATCAATCCGGCAAATGCAGGAGCGGCTCGTACCCTGGTGCTCACGGACGTCCAGGATGGAACATCAATGCGGCAGTTGTTCCTGGAGTTGTCTGACCTCGATTAATCGCAGGCGAGCCGCTTCGGCCCAACCAGGCGTCTCGCTGGAACCTTCAGGAAAAGGGAACCGGCCTCGACCGAGGCCCGGCGAACCACCTAAGCCGCATCTTTCTTGAAGGACTGCGCAGCCGCTTTTTCATCATCGAACACTTCGAAAATAGTAAGCAGCTTGGTGAGCTGGAGAAGGTCCCCTACGCGCTGGCTCAGGCTCGCCAGTTTCACCGCGCCGCCGGCGTTGCGGGCAGTCGTGTAAAGCGAAACCAGCGTTCCGAGTCCGCCGCTATCGATGTAATTCACTTCGCGCAGATTCAGCACAACTTTTGGGCTCTGGACCAGCAGTTTCTTGACGGTGTCGCGCAGGCTGGCCGATTCTTCGCCGAACACAACTCGACCGCTGCAATCCACCACCAGCACGCCCTCCACCGATCGTGTGCTCATTCTCAGTTGCATAAGCGCTGCTCCAATATTCGCTGTAAAACTTAATGCATGAGCGTACCCCGCCGGACTCCGCCGCGCAAGCGGGACGCGCGGGTAGTGGGCTAATTTGGTGTTGCTGGCCGCGGGCCGCGAGCTTCGAGCCTCGGGCTTCGAGCAAACCGGATGCCCCGCAGCTCGTAGCTCGCAGCTTATTTACTCGGCAACATGGAATTAGCGCACGACTCATTCCGTGCCCGTCGCAAACTCCTCGCGCATGAGACTGTATAATCAAGAACTCGCATGAGCTATCAGGTTCTGGCCCGCAAATACCGGCCGCAGAAATTCTCCGACGTGATCGGCCAGGAACACGTCACTCGCACCCTGCAAAATGCGATCGCGCAGGAGCGCATCGCGCACGGCTATATCTTCAGCGGACATCGCGGCATCGGCAAGACGACGGTCGCCCGCATCCTGGCGATGGCGGTGAACTGCCGCTCCGCGGAAAAGCCGGTGGCCGAGCCCTGTGGCGTATGCGATTCCTGCAACGAGATTCGCGCCGGCAACGCGGTGGATGTGATCGAAATTGATGCTGCCACCAATCGCGGAATCGACGAAATCCGCGAACTGCGCGAGGCCGCGCGCTACCGTCCGGCGCGCGACCGTTTCAAAATCTACATTCTCGACGAGGCGCATCAGATCACCGACGCGGCCTTCAATGCGCTGCTCAAAACGCTGGAGGAACCGCCCAGCCACGTCATTTTCATGATGGCCACGACGCAGCCCGAGGATATCCCCCAGACCATCCGCTCGCGCTGCCAGCACTTCAGTTTTCGGGCGGTGAAGTTCGAGGACATTCTCGGGCAACTCCGCGATATCACGGCGCAGGAAAAAATCCCCGCCGACGAGGACGCCCTTGCCCTGCTCGCGGAAGCAGGCGACGGCTCTATGCGGGACGCGCTCTCGATCCTCGACCAGGCGATCGCCTCCACCTCCGAACACCTGACGCTCGATTCCGTTCGCAGCCTGATCGGTTCCGCTCCGGCAGCGGCGCTGGAAACGGTAATGCAGGCGGTCGCGGAAAGTTCGAGCGAGAAAATCCTGGTGCTGGTCGACGAACTGATCGGCGAAGGGCACAGTCCCACGCATTTCGCGCGCCAGTTGATGCGCTTCCTGAGGAATGTCACGGTGGCAAAGATCGCGGGCAAGGGCTCGGCTCTCCTGCAGATTTCTTCCGATGAGCGCGCCCGCGTGGGCCGCATCGCCGATCTGTTCAGCGAGGAAGACCTCACGCGGCATTTGCAAATCATGCTGCGCACCCACGGAGAACTCGGATACCGACAGGAACAGCGATTCCACCTTGAACTGGGACTTCTGAAAATGGCGCATGCGCAGCGTCTGCTGCCGATCGAGCAGTTGCTGAGCGATGTGGCGGATTCCTCCGCTGGACCGGCCCGCACCGCACCCAGAGTGGATCTCACATCGGCTCTCTCTTCTGGTCTCGCTCGCCATTCTCACACTTCGCCGACTGAAGCCCGCCGCACCGAGCCTCCCACACCGACGCGATCGAATTCGGTGTCGCCGTTCGCAGCCGACTCCGCGCGCAAAGGCAATCCCAAAGCGGAGTCGTCCGGCGATACCTCGGCATTCGCGGACAAGAGTGTCCGCGCCACACACCCCGCCGGCGCAATGACCGCCAACGTCGTCATCATGGGATCGGCCGCGCCGGCAGTTGAAGAGTTAACGCCGGAACCCGAACCGCCGCCAGTCGCCCGTAGTGAAGCGGCGGTCGAGCCAAAGGCCAAAGTCAACGCCTCGTCTCTTCGCGACGCCGTTCTCAACGCGCTGGGCAATCAGCAAATGCTCGTTTCCCTGTTGGAAAACGCGGAGTGGAGACTGGAAGGAAATGCGCTGATCGCAAAAGTAGCGGCTTCGAACACGATGACCGAAATGTCATTCACCGCCGACGCGCGCCGCATCGCCAGCGCCGCCGCCAGCACTCTGGCCGGGAGACCGATCAAGATGCTGGTCGAGCCCGGTGGCGCACCGCAAGCCATGTCCCCGGTGCGCCGGTCTTCATCGAAAGGAAGCGCACGCACCCGCGCCGAACAAGACCCGATCGTGCAACGCATGCAGGAAAAGTTCGGAGCGGAGATCCGCACCGTGATTGACTATCGGGAGAAACAATAAAGCTTGAACCGCCGAGACGCAGAGTGCGCCGAGAAGAGCAAGAATTTGTTTTCTCTGCGTACTCGGCGTCTCGGCGGTTAAAAGGTTTTCTATGTCGAACTTCAATTTGCAGAAACTGATGTCGCAAGCCAAGCAGCAGTACGAGACGCTGCAGAAGAAGATGGAGCAGACCGTGGTCGAGGCTTCGGCCGGCGGCGGCACGGTCACCGTCAAAATGGATGGCCGCAAGCAAGTGCTCGGCATCTTGATCGATCCGGAGGCAGTAAAGGCCGGCGATGTCGAGATGCTGCAGGATCTCGTGATGGCCGCGCTGAACGAAGCTGGGCGCAAAGTGGATCAGGCGATGCAATCGAGCGTTGGTGGAATGCTCGGCGGACTCGGAGGAATTCTGTAATTTGGCAATTTTGTAATTTGGTAATTTGAACCCCGACCTGTTTTCAAATTACCAAATTACCCGATTACAAAATTACAAAATCCCTATGTCCAACTTTGCCGAACCGATGACCCGCCTCATCGACGAACTCAAGAAGTTGCCGGGAATCGGCAACAAGAGCGCACAACGCCTGGCCTTTCATATTCTGCGGTCGAGCGAGGATGACGCCGAAGCTCTGGCCTCCGCCGTTCGCGATGTGAAGGCCAAGCTGCGTTTGTGCTCGATCTGCAACAACATCACCGACGTCGATCCCTGCGTGTACTGCAGCAGTCCTACCCGGAATCAAAAGCTCATCTGCGTGGTCGAGGAACCGACCAACATCGCGGCGGTCGAGAAGACGCGGCATTTTAACGGCGTCTACCATGTGCTCCACGGCTCGATTTCGCCATTGCACGGTGTGGGACCGGAACAATTGCGCATCGCAAGCCTGGTCAGCCGGGTCGGCGGCGGCGAAATCGAAGAAGTCATCCTGGCGACCAATCCCACGGTCGAAGGAGAAGCCACCGCCACCTACCTCGCGCAGCAACTGAAGCGGCAAGGACTGCGCGTGACGCGGATCGCCATGGGAATTCCGGTAGGCAGCGACATCGAATACACCGACGAAGTCACAATGCTGAAAGCCATGGAAGGCCGCCGGGAAATGTAGAGGTGGCCCCGGCTTTACAATCGACTATGCCAGCGCAAGCCCAGGCTGCCCCGCACGCAGAACTGTGCAACACTTTGAAGCACTCCTCATGTGCGCAACCCTGGAACGCGCCCCCCACCCAGCGAGCACAGCAACTAACTGGCTTTACTGTCTTTAACTTGCAGAAACCCTTGAAACTATCGCACAGAATCTGACACTGGCCCCCCAGTTGCTTCTTCCGTTACGTCTGTCTCCTCGCTCCCTTTGAACGCTTTGCTGGCGCGAGATGCACAAGCGGACGTTAAACGCGCCCGCGAACTCAGAGCCAGCCTGCGCCGTGCTGGGGTGTAACCGCATCTCAAACGACGCTCCCGAAACCGGGCCTAACCGCTCGGTTTCATTTTTTTGCCGGGATGCCGGAATACGAAGGGGCGAAACGAAGCTCCGCAGTCTCAATCGCCAGCGGTTCCCAGCAGGAATCCGTTGGCTTCCTCTTCCTCGGCAACCAGTCCTTCCGGCAGCCTGCCCCGGTTGTACTCCGCCATGCGGTTTTTCCACTTGAGAAAGTCGGTAATGCTCTCGGGTTCAATGCGGATTTCCACCCGCCGCAAACTCGCCAGCAGAAGATTCATCTCGTTCTGGAACCCGATCTCCGAACGCAGGTTCTTCGCCGACGGCTTGGCCCGCTCAATCTCGCGCCCCCACACTTCCAGCAGTCCCCAACCCGTGGGAAGTTCCTCGGTCCGTATCAGACCCCGCGCCGCCAGGTAATACCGCTCACAGCCGACGCCGATCTCCGGCTTCTGCCGGAAGGGCTTGTCGCGATCGGCCAGGAAATCGGCGCGCGACACCTTGCTCTCGACCAGCACCGAATGGCATGCCTTCTTCCAGCCAATGGCGTCCGGCATCTCGCCACTGACGCAGGCCTGCTCGCTAAGCACCACTCCGCAGCGATAGCGCCGCAGCCACCGCACCGCCATCGAAACCAGTTTTGCATGGGTCACAAATAAAGTTTGTAAGGGGAACGTCGTTCTGAGAAGTGTCAGAGTAGCTTCTGCGCTTTTAGCTTTTAGCTGTTAGCTGTTGGCTCCTACCTTCTAGCCCTTTCAAGAATTGTCATCCCGAGCGAAGCGAGGGATCTGCAGTTCGCCGCAAGATGCAGATCCTTCGCTTCGCTCGGGATGAGAAAGTCCGGCGAATTGAGAGTTGCAGAGCGAGTCCTCACTTCCACGACTGGGCCTCTAGCCTCTGGCCGCCGTCGCGCGTCCCGTGGATTTGCCGCCTCCCGCGGAAGCACGCAATGTCCGCACCAGCACTGGCCGGCGCAGCACGGTTTCCAGCAAATGTCGCGCCGCGGCGATGGCTTCCGCCGTACGGTCCAGCGCCGAGTATCCCGCCGCCCGCACCACTACGAAACGGTCCTGCAAACTAACCTCGATCCGCGGAGTGTTTTCGTTTTCGTTTCCATTGCGCCCATTGCGCGTGTCCAGCGCGTTTGCCAGACGCAAAATGCCGGCCAACTCCATGGCTATGCGTCGATCCGACAGCTCCAGCAGTTGCATTGTCTTTCCCCGCGGACGGGGTAATGCCCCACGATGATAGCGTGCTACCACCGCCGCTAGTTCCAGCTCTCGCGCACTCCAGCCCAGCGGTCGCGCCAGCCCGCGGATCATCCGGTACGAATTCTTTTCGTGATTTTTCGGGCCCTTAGCTTTGCCGACGTCATGCATGAGCGCCGCCGCCTGCAGCACCGCTCGCGAGTCGTGGTCCAAATTCAGCGGCACCAGCTTTCCCGCCCCGGCGTTCGTCGTCACCAGCCCCGCATCCTTCAACCCGTCGTACAAAATAAGCGCCAGTTCGGCGACGCGCTGGGAATGCGGAAAATCGGGATCCAGATATTCCGCCCATACTCGAAGACGGCTCATCGCCGCTGCGCGCAACTGCGGGCCCGACGGCAACTCCGCCCGCCAGACGCGCCACAGCGGCTGCCGGCCCACCATCTTCTCGCGATAGCGCTCGATCCTCTTAGCGCGCTCCACGTTCAACTTCTCCCGCCAGCGGTTGCGGCTTTCCACGTTAGGGAACGCCATAATCTCGACGGCGGTGGCCCACAGCACATCCAGATCGTGCACCTCTCCCAGCAGATCCTGAAGTTCTTTCAGATCGTCGCCCCACAACGCGTGCTGGCGCGGCAGAAAATTTTCCACTGTGTAACGGAAGCGTTTGATGCCGATGCGCAGTTCGTGCAAGGCAGCCTGCGAACGCGTCCGCACGGCGTGTTTGTGCAGATCATAGGCGGCTGTCCACTTTTCGAGCGCTAGATGCAGATACACCACGCTCCCCGGACGCACCCGCGACGCACGCTGCGGCAGAGTTCTGCTCCACTGGCGCCATTGCTTGCGGTCAAACTGATGGAGATCTTTGAAGGCGCGCTGCTTGCATTCGGCTTCGCGCGCGTGCACATGATCGAGCAGCTTGACGGCCACCGGATCACCCGACAAACGGTCGCCCGCCGAATCGCTCGCATCTCTCAGCTTCTCGATCCACTCCTGCATCACCTGCATGTCGCGCAGCTCACCCAGCGCCTGGAAAAGCTTCCTCCCCGCCTTCTTCATATCCTTCCAAGAAGTATCGGGATCGATCGCCATCAATCCATCGGCGAGAGAACGGCAGCGCCGCAGCGCAACACGAAGATCGTGCACCGAGTCGGCGTCGAAACCCATGGCCGCCCGATCACACTCCACCAGCACGCGCTCCATCCAGGCACGCAGCCCGAGTTTCGGCTTGGAAGTCTTCGCCGTCTTTGCGATGGACGTTGCGCTGAATGCTGCGTCGGGTGTTGCGTTGCCCTTTACCAGAAAAGCACTCCCCACTGCAGTGTTCGAAGCCCGGGTGATCGGCCCGGGCCGACTCGAAATCCACGACCAGTGTACAGAAAAAAATTGCCAGCCCGCGTCGAGGCTGGCAACTGAGAACTGAGAACTGTTTTTAGTTGCTCAGCACCTTCTCGCGCTCCTCGGCATCCTGGAGTTCCTCGCGAGGCGAGGTCGGCAGCGCGAACTCCAGGACCTCGTCGATAGTCTTGACGTAGTGAGTGGTTAATCCGACCAACTGCTCGGGAGTCAGGTCTTCCTCGACATTGGTTCGATTCTCCGCCGGCAGGATCACGTCATGCACACCAGCGCGTTTGGCGGCCAGCACTTTCTCCTTGATGCCGCCCACCGGCAGTACGTTCCCGCTCAGCGTGATCTCGCCCGTCATCGCCGTCAGCGGACGAACCGGCTTGCCCGAAAGCAACGACACCAGCGCGGTCACGATGGTGACGCCCGCCGAAGGACCATCTTTCGGGATTGCTCCCGCGGGCACGTGAATGTGGATGTCATGGGTGGCGAAGAATTCTTCATCAATGCCCAACTCCTTCGCGTTCGACCGCACCCAGCTCAACCCGGCCTGCATGGACTCACGCATCACGTCTTGAATCTGGCCGGTGATGGTCAGCCCACCTTTGCCTTTCATCTGGTTGGCTTCGACGAACAACACGTCACCGCCCGCCGGCGTCCACGCCAATCCCACCACCACGCCCGCGCGCTTGGTGCGCTCCGCAATTTCGCCTTCGCTGCGCACCTTGATGCCGCCCAGAAATTCCTGCACAGTCTCATTGGTAACCACCAGCTTCTCGGTCTTCCCTTCCGCCAACCGGCGCGCCTGCTTACGGCAGATGGTGCCGATGGTGCGTTCCAGGTTCCGTACCCCCGCCTCGCGCGTGTAGTGACGGATTACGTAACTGACCGCCTCTTCCGGAAATTCGATCTGCTCTGTCGTGATTCCGTTTTCCTCGATCTGCCGCGGAATCAGATACTGGAAGGCGATGTGAACTTTCTCTTCCTCGGTGTACCCCTGCAGTTCGATAATCTCCATGCGATCGCGCAATGGCTCTGCAATCGGATCGAGCATGTTCGCGGTGGTAATGAACAACACCTTGGAGAGATCGAACATCACGTCCAGATAGTTGTCGCGAAAAGTCGCGTTCTGCTCCGGATCGAGCGCTTCCAGCAACGCCGACGCCGGATCGCCACGGAAGTCGCGCCCGACCTTGTCAATTTCGTCGAGCATGAAGACCGGATCTTTCGTCTCCGCGCGCCGTATCCCCTGAATGATCTGCCCCGGCAAGGCCCCGATGTAAGTGCGCCGGTGGCCGCGAATCTCCGCTTCGTCGTGCACTCCGCCCAGCGACAGACGCACGAACTTGCGTCCCAGCGCGCGCGCAATGGATTTGCCCAACGAAGTTTTGCCTACGCCCGGAGGCCCGACGAAACACAGAATCGGCCCTTTCATGTTGGGCTTTAACCGCCGCACCGAAAGGTAGTCCAGGATGCGGTCTTTCACTTTCTGCAAGTCGTAGTGGTCGGTGTCGAGAATCTCCTTCGCCTTCAGGATTTCAATTTCTCCACCCGAAGTCTTCGCCCAGGGCAGGATCGCCAGCCACTCGATATAGTTCCGCGTGACCGAATAATCCGCCGCCATCGGCGACATACGCGCCAGCCGCCCCAGTTCCTTCAGCGCTTCTTTCTTCACTTCGTCGGGCATGCCCGCGGATTCGATCTTTTGCTTCAGCTCGTCGGTGTCACGCTGGCCCTCGTCCTGCTCGCCCAGTTCTTTTTGGATCGCCTTCATCTGCTCGCGCAAGTAGTACTCGCGCTGCGTCTGCTGTACGCGATCCTGCACTTCCGACTGGATCTTGTTCCGCAGTTGCTGCACTTCCAGTTCCTTGGCCAGGTGCTGATTGATTTTTCCCAGCCGCACCCGGACGTCGCTCGTCTCCAGCGTCTCCTGCTTGTCGGCCGTCGACAGGGACGGCAGCGACGAGGCGATAAAGTCCACCAACCGTCCCGGTTCTTCAATGTTCATCGCAACCGTCGAAAGCTCGTCCGAGAGCGTCGGCGAACCGGCCACAATCTGCTGGAACAAGGTCAGCACATTGCGCTGCAGCGCTTCCACCTCGGAATCCTTGGGCGGAATCGTCTCCGGAATCGTGGTCACCCGCGCCCGCATGAACGGCGAAAGCTGCGCGAAATCCGCCAGCAGCACCCGCTCCAGTCCTTCCGCAAAAACAAACAGGCTCTGGTTGGGCATCTTGACAACTTTGTGCACCACCGCCAGCGTTCCGATGGAGTACAGATCGGTCGGCTGCGGCGAGTCCACGCGCGCCTCGCGCTGCGCCACCACCACGATGGTCTTGTCTTCGCCCAGCGAGTTAATCAGTTGCACCGAACTTTCCCGCCCCACTGTCAGCGGAAGCACCGCATGGGGGAACAGGACCGTGTCGCGCACCGGCAGAATCGGCAGCGACCGCTCTGTGGTTTCGTAAGAAGTGTGCTCGATAGAAATAGGATCGCTCATGATTTTCCCTTGAGTGAGTTTCACTCAACCTTGGATGAACTCAACTGCCAAAAAGATGCACGCTTCGTGCTAGGTTGTTGAATTCTAGACCTTTTCTAGCCTTTTGCAAGGCACGGAAGGGATTCGGCCCCACTCCGGTAACCGAACCGGGGCTCAGCCCTCTTGACCTAGGCTACGCCAAACCGACAAACGCCGCTGTGCACCACCTCACCCCAGGTTGTGACGAAAAAAGGCTGCTGAAAGCAAAGCGACGGAGGCCTTCCTCGAACTACCATCGGCGTCCCCTCAGGGATTATGAATCTCAAAGTGCCGAGTACTGACAACCGACCAGACTGTGCCTTCAGATGTGAGCGGTCCCTGTGGCCACGCAGGTTGCATCGAGTGGGTAGGCATTACTCCCCGCGAGCTGGCCCATGAGCCACAAATACGTGGTTAGGTGGTGCATACAAGGAATCGTGGGATTGATCGCGTTCGGTGGGGGATTCAGTTCGTACTGCGTATTCACGTGCTCATAGGGCAAGGGGAGAATGGGCGGCAACTTCGGCACCAAATCCTGGCGGTTCGCAATGCGATAGCAGAAAGGTATGGCGGCGTTGAATGAGCCGGCGAAAATGTGATCGCCGGTGCGCGGGCTCGCGTAGGTGTACGCCGTGGGAGCGTGGCACGACGTGTTCAACGCCACGTCCAGGGTCAAGAATGTTGCCAGCGCGCCGCCCAGGCTATGCCCGCAGACGGTTACCTTGGTGGCAGCGCCTGTGTCGATATAGCTTTTGATCGAATCCTTTGCCGACAGGGTGCCATTGGCTTGCCCAATTCTCAACGACCGGTACACCGCCGTGAAACCATCCTCGGTAAAACCATGAGAACCGCTAATCGGAGTTGGCACCATGAGAAACGATGCATCGTGCAGCCATTCCAAAAGCGTGTCTGTGCCGCGAATGACGGCCACCAGTTCGTTGGCGCCGGAAACAGCCAAGAAACCGAAGGTCACAACCTCTCCTAAATGAGAATCAATGTCGGTCGCCAGATCGTCCCCATAGAGGGTCTGAAGGAATGAGTAGCCGGCATTCTTGATTTCACTTATTTCATCTGGGTCGTAGATGCCGGCCGGATCGACCAACTCGGCGATCTTAACCAGGAGGGCATATCCAATCGCTGTACTCCAATCGCTTGGCAGCATAAATACCTCTCGCGCAGCTATGGTTCACCGGCGGTATCATGCCAGAAACGCAGGCAGGGGGCAACTGTAGCGCTTATGCCCACTGACCCCTGCTTCAAGCTTCCGGATAAATCCCCAGCACCTTCACCAACTCCGCGACCTCGCCTAAATGCCGCAGAGCGTTGCGCGAATCATCATCGTCGCCGCGCAGCAGGTCCACAAAAAACATATATTCCCACGGACGCCCGCGCATGGGCCGCGACTCGATCTTGCTCAGACTGATGTCGCGCAGCGCGAACACGCTAAGCGCCTTGAACAACGCCCCCGGAATATTCTTCAAGCTGAACGCCAGCGAAGTCTTATTCGCATTGTCATTGCGCGCCGCCCGCGGCTTTCCCCGCTTGATCAGAAAGAAACGCGTAAAGTTTTTCTTGTCATCCTCAATCCCGGCCTTCAGAATCTTTCCCTCATAAACTTCGGCGGCCCGCCGGCTGGCAATCCCCGCCGCATCGCGCAAGCCCTCCGCCACCACATGCTTCACGCTTCCCGCCGTGTCGTAGAACGGCACCGGCTCCAGCCTCGGATTCTTCCCAAACAAGTCGCGGCACTGATCGAGCGCTACAGGATGAGAGAACACGCGCCGTACATCGCCGAGTTTCGTCCCCGGCAGCGCAATCAGGTTGTGCACGATGCGCAAGCGAAACTCGCGCACAATGTGCACGTCGCGGCCAAGCAACAGGTCGAAATGTTCGGCGACCGAACCCGCCAGCGAATTCTCAATCGGAATCACCGCGCCGTTTACCGTTCCACGCTTCACTCGGTCGAAGACCTCGATCGAGCGCGCACACGGCACAACCTTCGCCAAAGGCAACATCGCTTCGGCCGCTTCGTGGCTGAAAGAACCAAGTTCTCCCTGGATCGCAATCTTCATGAATCAATTTCCTCTTCGCACCGGAATCGCAACCGTCCCACCTCAAATCGTCCACCGGCAACTCATCCCACCGGCGACCGCGCCAGCTCTTTCGTCATAACCAGAGCGTCCGTCTGGTTGGAATAGTAGCTGGAGACCGTCTTTTCCACGAAGTACCCTTTCTGCTTGTAGAAGCGAATCGCGCCTGCATTATTCACCGGCGTCTCCAGCGCCACCGCGACCGCGCCCGCCCGCAGCAATTGCTCTTCCGCGGCTCGCAGCAAAGCCGAGCCGACACCCGCCCGCCTCGCCTCCGCGACCACATCGATGGTAATGATGTGCCCGCCCTTGCGGCGGTTCTCCGCCACGATGAAACCGAGAATGCCGCAACCTGGGTTCCCCGCCGGCAAGCTGCCCTTGCCCCGAACCTCACCGCCCGTAGCTTCGGCCACCAGCGTAAACGACCCAGGCCGACGCATATAGAAAGCCATCTCCGGACGCGAGTACGCCAATTGAGGATCGAAGCAAGCCTGGTCAATCCGCCACAGCGTGTCAAAATCGGCTTTCTCAAATTGTCGGATTCGAAACGACACGCCGCCATTGTAGCGGGATTGTGGCGCGAGAGAGCGGTCAACCTCGGGGCCAAAACACCCCCTCGATGTTCTAGGTTGAACTCAAACTTAAGGCCGCAGTAAAGCTCAAATCCCCCAGAGGGTTGTCCCGCACAAGCGACCGTCAACGTCCGCACCCCCGAAATCAACAAATTATGCTTTGAAAGTGTCTAAATGTGAACAGATATCCGCCTTCGTCTTTGCGGCGATTCAACCGGTACCGGAATTCCAATTTCAGAGGAAGCAACAAGATGAAGCCAAGTACTGAGAATGAGGTCAAAGGCAAGGTCCACGAAGTGAAGGGCAAGATTAAGGAAAAGGTGGGCCAAGTGACGAACAATCCCAACTTGGAAGGCGAAGGTATTGGCGAAAACATGGCCGGAAAGGTGCAAAAGAAAGTCGGCCACATGCAAGAAGTCGTCGAAAAACCGTGAGGCCGGTACACTTCGCACAACCGAGCCCGCGACGACTCTTAGATTTGGGTCAAGGGATCGACGAAACACTGAAGGCGGGTCATGATTCGCCTTCCTCCAGCAACGCAAGGAGCCCCGGTAGAGCGCTGCTCACGTGCGCAATGCGGTTGCGCGGTTCAATCACGTGGAAGGCGTAACGGAAGCTGAACGCAATGCCACGTGGAAACGGATACAGTCTGCTCTGGTTGAGCAATAAGCGCTCGTAAAATTTCTCTCACATCCACCAGCTTCACAGAATGTGGTAGACGAAATGAGCAAAGAGAATCACCAGCAGCAAGATTCCAATGCCACAAACCCAGAAGAGAAAATGCTCGGTCAACTTTGGGGAATTGATCTCCTTCTTGTCCATGACTGAAGAATACTCCCTAACCTCGTTGAATTGCATTTAGGACAACGGAGGACACTCGTGGAAGCTGGCCGGAGCACCTACATGGCCCAGAACAAAGACAAACCGGATGCAGCGGAACGACTCGCCACGCGGATCGTTGCCATAATTGAAGTTGTAAGAAATCATCGCCGCCTGGGCCGGGTCGGGGCCGAGCCTGGAATCCGAGAGTTAGTCATCGGAAGCACTCCCTACATCGTCTTGTACCGCGTGCAGGACCAGCGCGTTACCATCGGCACGATCTGGCACGCGGCACAGCGTAGGTAACTCGCTAGTTAGAAGTGGAACCCGATCTGAGCCGTCAGCGCGCGCGGTGTCACATAGTGCGTCCCACTGAAGGTCGAAAGAAAGTTATACAGCGCGAGTTTGTTAGTCACGTTGATGGCGGTAAGCGTAAGGCTCCATTTATAATGATCGCCTTTGAACAGATTATCGTCGCCCACAACGAGATCAAAAAGGCTACGCGACGCGATGCGTGGCGGATTGTGGTCGTCGTTCTCGGCTCCATTCGCCGGCACTTGTATAAGACTGGAACCGAGCGGCGCCGGGCACGGGGAAGGCAGCGGAGTGGTCGGGGTTGCGTGGACGCCATTGCAGGTGAACCCGGCCTGGAACTCCTGATCGGCGCTCAGGGGGTTTCCGAAAACGTCTCGCAAAAAAACGGCTGGCGGCCCGTTTGGGACTGATTGCGGACAATCGTTGCTTGCGCTTACCCCGTAACACGGAGCATTACCGGCCACCAGACCGCTGTCGTACCGCCAGTTAAAGCCGAACCATGGTCCGGCTTTCCAAGGCTGATATTGTAGGTGCGTCGTTTGGTTGAACTTTTCGTCGTGGTCAATGCGGAACGGGAGTCCGGCGCCGGTCGAAACCGTCGCGCCCGCTCCGCCGATCTGTGGCTGGAAAAAGCGCGCCGCCACGCTGGAGAAGACCATGAGCGCCGAAAAACCATGCAGGTTCGGCACGCTCACGCGGCCCGCATATCCGGGAATTTTGGAGTTGTGCCATTCAATGGGGAAAAAGATCGGGGTGTCGCCGAGCACACTGAAATCGTAGCCATTGTGCGTGTACTTCGTGATCCACTCGCCAGAAAAGACTAGGTATCGCCCGAAGGCTTGCTCGAGGCCAGCGTGGAATTCATTGCGAAAGCCGGGACTCAGCGCCCCGGTCGACAAACCGGTACAGGCAAGAAACGGACGTAAGACAGGATTGCTGCATCCGGTGCTGGAAAGTATCAGATTTTCATTGAAGGGAGATTCCAGAGTGCGCGCGTAGGAAACGCGGAGAATCGTGTTGGTCTTTTTGACGTTGTATGCGATCCCGAGACGAGGCTCGGCCTGCCGCGCGATGGAGAGACCGTTGTAGAGATCGCCGCGCAAGCCGAGGTTCAAGGACCAGTTTCCAGCTGTGATCACATCCCGAACGTAGAGAGCAAGCTCCTTCACGTCGGTGTGGCTATTGAAGGTGTACAGGCCTCCGCCGCGCGTTAAGTCGTAGGGAAACAGGGTCGGGTTGAAAGCAGGGTAAAACGCGGTGTTGGGTGCGTTGGGATTAAAGTACGGGCTTGTAGGATCGGCAACATTTGGCGCGTAGCCGAAGCCGGCGCATTGCGAGGGATCGGTGTAACCCGGGACAGGAACGTTAGGGATCGGAGTGTTTGACGGAGTCAAACACGATGCGTTGTAGGCTGGATCAACGATACCAAGAGTGTCGTTTTCATTGAGGAACGTTTGTTCGTAGGTGACTCCGGCCTTGATTTGGTTCACCCCTTTGACGTAGGAGAGATCGGACCGAAGCCCCGCGTTGGTAAGCGTGCGGTTCTGACCCACCGATTGTCTCTGAAGACTCGGTGGCCCGAGGTCCGCGAAACGATCGCTGCTTGGGTAGTAGTTGTAATCGTCGCGGCGCACGAATGCACCCAAAGTAAATACGGCGTTTGTACTCAGCAGATGCGTCCACGAAGGGGCGATGTTAAAGGTCCCAATCTTGGAGCGCTGGTCTGCCGCTCCGACGGTGACACCTTCGGTAAAACCGGTGGGAGTACCGATGGGAACTACGCCCCCATAGTTTTCTACTTGTGGAAGAACCCCGGCCAGTCCATTCCAGGGCGTCGCGTTTTGGGCATCGAACGAATTCGGGGTCTGGAACCAGCTCCGGGTGTAGCCGAAGTTCAGGTGAATCGAGTCGGCGGGTGAGAGTTGGAAGTCCACGCGGTCGAACAGGTTCTGTTCGTTGCCCTTGTCGTGCATTGTCGAGAATTCGGGCGGATCGAGGAACCGGCCGGAGTTCAAACCGCCTATGGAGATGAAGTTTCCCCAGTTCTTACCCCCGTAAGCGAGATCGGCTGCTACGTTGGATGTTCCCAATGCCCCGTAGGAGGCGGTCACGCTGCCATGGGGTGTGGTTACGCCCTGGCCCGAGCGTGTGGTGGCCACAATCACCACGCTGGTCTTGCCTCCGTATTCCGCGGGCGGCGCGCCGGATATGACTTCCATGGATTGAATCGAATCGAGTGGGATCTGATTCGAAAACACCTTGCTCTGCTGGTCGGTGATGGGCTGGCCATCCACGGAAAACGAGTTTTCCGCGTGGTCGCCCAACCCGTGGAAGAGGCCATTGGAATCGGCAGCGATTCCCGGCGTGGAGAGAGTAACCAGCGAACTCAGTGACGACGACTCGCTTTCCAAGGGAAGTTTGTCGAATAGCTCCTTGTCGATGTCGGAGTGGAAGGTCGGATCGTTCTCCACCAGATCTCCGGCAGACTCGACCGTGACCGTGGTGGAAGAGCCGGATACTTGAAGACTGATCTTGACATTGGCAGGCACTACCGACCGGATCTCCACATCCTGCGCGTATTGAGCGAATCCGGCGGCCGTAACCGTCATGTGATACGGATTAAACGGCACGTTCGTGAAACTGAACTTCCCGTTACTGTCTGTGGTGGTCGTTCGGTCAAAGCCGCTGACCGGGTTATGAATCTCAACACTTGCATTCGGCACCACCGCGCCCGAAGGGTCCAGGACGGTACCGCTAATCGATCCCGAACTTCCGCCCGACTGCGCATTCGCAGCCCCGACACTCAACACTACGGCAACGGCCACCATAGCCGCAGCCAGCCAGCTCTTCTGAAACAAATGCATGATTCCTCCAATAATGGGTTTTAGAGCGAGTCCGATCGCAAATCGAAGATCGCAGCCGTTTGGGAATACTTACCAGATTGGGCGCGGGATCAGAACGCAGGTGGAGGACGAATAAACTGGGTGGTGAGGGGACGGAAGATCGGGGAAACTTCTGAAACAAGAATCGCCAGGGCTGCCGTAGCCAAAACTGGCGCGGACGCAGGCGTCTGGGTATTAAGTCCGGCATGAGCGGTCGCGCAAATCGAGCAGGTGTGGTGGGATGTGGTCGAGTTCTCGGGATGCGAGTGGGTCGCCTGAACCGTCCCCATCACGCACATCAGGGCAACGCAGAGCACACACACAGCTCTGACAAATACGCCCCGATTTGCCGGTACCTTCAGCATGCCATCCCCACGTTGCTTACTTAGACGTGTTCCTTAAACGATTCTATCGCTAGATGGCCATTTACGGAAACGCGGCGCCGGAAAAAATGATGCTGCCCGCACACCCTCCGGAACATGGCCATCAGAGTCTCCAGCAGCTAGCATTTGTCACCTCTGCCGTTGCGGGCGGTGGAGCAACACGATCTACGCGCTGCTGACAACCGGGCAATGATACAAAAGAAAAAAGCTTGAACCACAGAGGGCACAGAGGGCCACAGAGAAACAGCGAGAAGGATCTTTTCCCTGTGTTCCCCTGTGTCCTCTGTAGTAAGGAATTTCGGTACCGAATTAGAATATCTGCTATGCCAATCGCGGAACAGACTTCATCTTCATCCGCCGCGCTCGACCTCGCCTGGGTTCGCTCGCAGTTCCCGGCGCTCGCGCAAACTGTCAACGAACATTCCAATAAAAGCCCCGCGGTTTTTCTGGATGGGCCGGGTGGCACGCAGGTGCCGCAGCAGGTGATTGACGCCATAGCGGATTATCTGGCGCGCAACAATGCCAACACCGGCGGCGCTTACCAAACCAGCCGCAACACCGACCGCATGGTCGCGGAAGCGCGCGCGGCGATGGGCGATTTTCTAAATTGCGATGCGGATGAAATCGTTTTCGGCGCGAATATGACATCGCTGACTTTCGCGATGAGCCGCGCTCTCGGGCGGGAACTCCGGCCCGGCGACGAGATCGTGCTCACGCTGCTAGACCACGACGCGAATTTCTCGCCCTGGAAAGCGCTGGAAGAAAAAGGCGCGATCATCCGCGCGGTGAAGTTTAACGAAGACGATTGCACGCTTGACATGCGTGACCTGGCGGAAAAAATCGGGAAGCGCACGCGGCTGGTCGCAGTTGGCTATGCGTCGAATGCGGTGGGCACGATCAACAACGTCGCCGAAGTGGTGCGCCTGGCGCGGCAAGCGGGAGCGCTGAGTTACATCGATGCCGTCCATTACGCTCCGCACGGGCCGATTGACGTGCGCGCACTCGACTGCGATTTTCTAGTGTGCTCGACTTACAAATTTTTCGGTCCGCACATGGGAGTTCTCTACGGCAAGCGCGAGCACCTGAGGAAATTGCATCCGTATAAAGTCCGGCCCAGCAGCGACAATATTCCTAACTGTTGGGAATCGGGGACGCTGAACCACGAGTGCATCGCGGGAATCAAAGCGTGCGTGGATTACTGGGAGGAACTCGGCCGGCGCGCGAAGCCTGCGGTCACGACCCGGCGCGCCGCGATCCTGGCCGCGCACAAAGCGATTCATCAGCACGAGCGAAAAATGATGGAGAAGATGATCGCGGGCTTGCTAGCGATTCCCGGATTGAAGGTGTACGGCATCACCGACCCGCGGCGTTTCGAGAATCGGGGCGCAACGTTCGCGGTCCGCATCGAAGGGCACACGCCGCTGGAACTCGCAACGAAGCTCGGCGAACGCGGCTTCTTCACCTGGGACGGAAACTACTACGCTCTGAACCTGACCGAACAGTTAGACGTCGAGCGCCTGGGAGGATTTCTGCGCATCGGGCTAGTGCACTACAACACAATGGAGGAAGTAGAGAATCTGCTGAAGGCGCTAAAGGAGATTGTGGGTTGAGCCGACGATGGCGCATCTCACGTAAGGACAGCCGCCCCCGGCTGTCCAGTCGGGCGAAGCCCGACAGCGCCTTCGTCAGCTCAACTCTTCGACGCGGTCTCCGCGGCCTACCAGTGCTACGCTCGCCAGTCCGATGAACAGGCCGTGTTCGACTATGCCGGGGGTATTGCTCAGGGCTAGCGCCAGCGCCGGCGGATCGTCGATCTTCCCGAAGCTGCAATCGAGAATCTGATTGCCGTTGTCGGTGAGGAAAGGACTGCCGTCGGGTTTCAAACGCAATTTGGGCGATGCGCCGAGCGACACGATCTTTTTCTCGACCACGGTTCGCGCAAACGAAATTACCTCGACTGGCAAAGGAAACTTGCCGAGCACGGGAACAACTTTGCTGGAGTCCGCGACCACGACCATCTTTTTGGACGCGGACGCGACGATTTTCTCGCGCAGCAGCGCACCGCCGCCGCCTTTGATCAGGCTCAGCTTGGGATCGACTTCGTCGGCGCCATCAATGGTGATGTCGATTTGGGGATGTTCGTCGAGTGTGGTCAGCGGAATGCCGAGTTGGCGCGCCAGGTCGGCGGTCTGCACCGAAGTTGGGATTCCAATAATTTTCAGTCCCGATTGCACGCGCTCGCCGAGAGCGACGACCGCGAAGTAGGCGGTTGAGCCAGTGCCCAATCCGACGATGTAGCCGTCACGCACCAGTTTGGCGGCGGCGCGGCCGGCGGCTTGTTTTTCCTGCTCATTGGCCATGAATTTGTTGGTCCTCTTCTTTCAGACTATCTCGACGAATTGACTCTTGCTGTGATCGGTGATCGGCGACCGAGTCGCTTCGCACGAGCACGCGGGCGCGGGCGCCCGTATCCACACAATCGGGAATCATCCGCTATTCTATAGGAGACCTTTTATGGCGACTTCAATTCGGAATACCGGCGGGGGCGCAGCTCCTGCAATCATTCAAAACGACGAACGGGAACGTGTGTTTGGGCTGTTCCGGCAATTTGGATATTTGGAAGCCGAACTGGACCCGCTCGGCCTGGTGCGTCCGCAACCGCATCCGGATCTCGAGATCGATAACGAGTGGGCACGGGAAGCGCGGCACATTTATTGCGGAAGCGTAGGCGTGGAATTCATGCATATCGCCGACCCGGAGCGGCGGCGCTGGATTCAGAATCGCATCGAAGCCCGCATCGAGGCGGATCCGGCTGCGGTCGACATCGACCAAGAGCGCGCGCTCGACCTGCTCGTGCGCGCCGACCTGTTTGAGCAGACGCTGCAGCAGCGCTATCTGGGCAACAAACGATTCTCACTCGAAGGCAACACCTCTTTTTTGCCGGCGCTGGATCAGGTTCTGGACGTAGCCGGCGAGCACGGTGCGGTGGAACTGGTGATGGGCATGAGTCATCGAGGGCGGCTGAACGTCATTATTCATTTGGCAAACCGTCCGCCGGAGCAGGTGTTTGCCGAATTTGAGGATGTGGATCCACGCAGCGTATTGGGGTCGGGCGACGTGAAGTACCACATGGGTGCGACCGGCGAGTACGTCACCAGGAGCGGGAAGAAAATTCATATTCATCTGGCGTCGAATCCCAGCCACCTAGAAGCGGTCGATCCGGTGACGGTGGGGCGCACTCGGGCCAAGCAGGACCGCGCCGGCGAAGGCGGCAAGGCGAAGTATCTGCCCCTGCTGGTGCACGGCGACGCCGCGTTCGCGGGGCAAGGCATCACGGCGGAGACGCTAAATTATGCGGACCTGGGTGGCTACACGGTGGGCGGGACGATCCACATAATCGTCAACAACCTGATCGGGTTCACGACCAATGCCCGCGAAGAGCATTCCTCGCGCTTCTCCGCGCAACTGGCACGGCGGCAAGCGATTCCGATCTTTCACGTGAATGGCGAAGACGTGGATGCCGTGATGCGGATTGCGCGCATCGCCACCGAGTACCGCTACAAATTTGGCACGGACGTGGTCGTGGACCTGATCGGCTACCGGCGCCATGGGCATAGCGAGGTGGACGATCCCACGGTGACGCAGCCGCTGATGTATAGGGCGATCAAACAGCATCCGCCGTTGTATCGGATTTACGCCAAACAAATCGGCATGAATGATGACAATGTCGCCGCGCGGGTGGGGACGGTCAAGAGCGAGTACGAGGCCGCACAGAAGAGCGCGACGCAAGTCACCAAGAAGCCGCTGATGCGCGATCTGCCAAAGTACTGGGACGACTATTTCGGAGGCCCGTATAAAGCGGGCTATGAACAGCCCACGGGCGTAGGGCGCGAGGAATTGGTGAAACTCACGGAGCGTTTGACCACGTATCCGGAGGGCTTCCACATCCATCCGAAGGTGAAGAAGTTGCTGGAGCAGCGGCAGGAGATGGGAACGGGCAAGAAGCCGGTCGACTACGGCATGGCGGAGGCGCTGGCTTTTGCGAGCCTGGTGAAGCAGGGGATTCCGGTGCGCCTGAGCGGTCAGGACACGCGGCGCGCGACATTCAATCAGCGGCACTCGGTGCTGCTGGATATTGAGGATGAGACGGAATACATTCCGCTGCGCCACATTGCGCCGGGTCAGGGGGCGTGCGACATCTACGACTCGACGCTTTCGGAAGCGGGCGTGATGGGATTTGAATACGGCTACAGCCGCGATTATCCCGAGGCGCTGGTTCTGTGGGAAGCGCAGTTTGGCGATTTTGCGAACGTTGCGCAAGCGGTGATCGACCAGTTTGTGTGTGCGGGCGAGGACAAGTGGAAACTGCTGTCAGGACTTGTGCTGTTGCTGCCCCACGGCTACGAAGGACAGGGTCCGGAGCATTCGAGTGCGCGCATCGAGCGATTTTTGCAGTTGGCGGCGCGGGACAATATCCAGATTTGTCAGCCCTCGAATGCGGGGCAGTATTTCCACCTGCTGCGGCGGCAGGCGCTGCGCAAGTGGAGGAAGCCGCTGGTGGTGTTCACGCCGAAAAGCATGCTGCGGCATCCGGATGCCCTATCTCCGCTGGAAGATCTGACGCATCGGCAGTTTCTGCCGCTGCTGCCGGACACGGAAGCGCAGGACGCCAAACGGATTCTGATCTGCACCGGGAAGATCGGACACGAACTTCGCACGGAACGGCAGAAGCGCAAAGACTTGAGCACCGCCATTATCTTCCTGGAGCAGATGTACCCGTTCCCGGAGGCGGAACTGGCCGCAGAACTGGAGCGTCATAGCTCAGCGCGAGACATTGTGTGGGTGCAGGAAGAGCCGTCCAACATGGGCGCGCTTTTCTACATGCTGCCGCGCCTGAAGCACGTCGCAAATGAGCGGCCAGTGCACTCGGTGAAACGTTCCGCGAGTGCGAGTCCGGCTACCGGTTCGGCAAAGGCGCACGAGGTTGAGCAGAAGACATTGTTGGCACTGGCGTTCACTTCGCAGGACTGAAACGTGCGCAGCGAGAGGAAAGATAATCGCCTCCTCATCGAGATCAAACCTAGGTCTGGCAGACGCCGAAGTCGGCCCGTATTTTTGTTATTTCCCAGCCCAGCGGATTGCCGGCATTCGGCTTGATCTTCTTGCCCTGTAAGGTCATTCGCTCACCCGGTTTGACGCCTGCCGTATCACCGGAAAGTGTGTAAACCCGCTGCTCGTTTTCGTCGTTCACGGTCATCCCGTTCTGCGCCGGTTTGACGCATCCCGTAATCGTTCGCTTTCCGGACGTTTTGTGAATGACCACGATAGCGACAACTGCCACTACCACTACCACTACCACAACTACGCCGACGATTGTCCCGGTGCCGACACCGCCGATTGTGCCGCTGTCGGCTTCCGCAGGCATGCAGAGAACGAAACTGAGCGTGATAACCAGAACTCCCGAGAGGTATTTTGAGGTCATGCTGCCCCCTCATGTGAGTGGCCTTGATTGATGCTGGACCGCTGCCACCTTTTGGTTTAAGAGGCTATTTCAATCACGGCCAGACGGGGCAAGCCCCGTCTCTACAGCGACGAACGACTGGCTTACGGCCAGCGCTTGGCCGCATCTTCCCAGCCAGCGACGCGTGCCGGTGGGTTTGCAGCCTGGGCGGCAACCACCGGGGGAACCCGGACGGGTTGCGGCGGCACGGTGGCAGTTAAGCTCGGCTTGGGCGCTTCAGCCAGCTGCTCTTTTTCTTCCGAAAGCAGCGGGGCGGCGACGCGCAAGGCCTCAACTTCTTTTTCCAGCCTGGTTAGTTCAAGTTCCTTCTGCCGTAAAACTTCGTACACATTTTTCATGCTTGGCACCTGTGTGTTGGAACAAAGGATTAAGCGCAGAGTATGGGTTCCACCGGCAATTTGTCAAGGAAAACAGGCACGCGGCAGTGCATGGGTGGTTATCGAAACACCACGACGGCGACCAGGATGCCCAGGATCAGGACGACGATCGCCAACAAATTGACGTGGTTGGCCAGCCACGATTCTTGCGCGGGCACTGCGTTTGCGAGGAAGGCCGGCACGAATTCCTCCGGCATCGGCGCCGCGGCGGCGGACGGTGTATCCTGCTCCCGCTCGCGTTGCTTGATCTCGCTCTGCTCCTTCTCACGCTGCTTCTTCTCGAAATCCTTCTTCTCGGTATCCTTCTTCTCACAATCGAGGCAGAGCGTTCTCCCCTCGGAAACGGGGAATCCGCAGGAAGCGCATTTTTGCACGCGGAGCATAGCCTCGGGGACTGAGGCGGGCGCTAGCTCTGGCACTGTTACTGGCAACGCCGACGAAATTACGGGCGGCTCGGCGGGCACGACCGAGGGCTCGGCGAACTCTGGGTTGCGGGGAATGTTGCGGGGAATGTTAACGGGAATCGCGGCAGCCGGCGGCGCGCTGCTTGCCGTGGAGAGTTCGGGCAAAAGTTCGACGGGCTTTTCCGGCTCTCGCCTGGGCGCTGGCGCGGGTGCGAAGTTCTGGCGCTGCTCGGCCAGATCGAGGGCCGTCAAAGTGAGGTCGGCCATGCGCTCGAGTGCGATCAGATCGCGCTCTTCGAAAGCGTAGGGGTGATCGGAGAATAATTCGAACAGGCCACGAACCTCACCGGTCCGCCGCAGCAACGGCAAAACGACGATGGATGCAATGCCCAGCGCCCGGCAAGCTTCCAGATTCACTCGCGGGTCGGTTTCCGCGTTGTCACAGTGCAGCAACTGCCGGCGGGAAATGCTTTCGCCAGTCAGTCCGGAACGCACCTGCAATCGCGCTCCGACTGCCGGCGCCGAAGAACCAGCGCTGGCTCGGCAAACCATCTCCTCACCCTGGGGCAAAGCGAGGGCAGTTCCGGTGGCGCCGGTGATGTACTGCGCGCGTTCCACTAACAACTGGAGGGCGGAGTCCAGTTCCGTTTCTTCAAACGCGCGGCTCCCGTTGGACCTTTCACCAACCACGCCGGCCGAGCCAACGGAGGAAGATCGATCCGTGCCAGTCCTCGTTTCCTCGGTGCTCGCTGACGGCAATTGATCTTCGGGCTCGGCGGATCCGTGCATGGAATTGCTGTCCAGGCCACTTTCGGCAGTCAATTTTCGGTAATCAAGAATAGCCGAAGATTACATCGAAAGGGCTGAACCGAGTCTCGCCTCGGAGACCTTGGCTGTCAAGAGCCAGGGATCGGAGATACCGCGGAAGCATCCACTACTGGCACGGGATGCGTGATTTCGACCACAATGATCGGCGGCTGCAGGAGTGTGTTGTGAATCAGGCAGTGATGCACCGAGTTCTCGACTCCGGCCCGATGTTGCTCGGTGAGTGCCACGGGCGCTTCGATTTCAATGTGAAAGTTATCGATGCGCGCGGGGTCTTTCAGTTTGTCGGCGGTGACCCGGACGTGAGTCCCTTCGCTTGCCAGCTTGTGCTTGCGCAGATATTGCGCCGCGTAGAAACCGGCACACGAGCCCAACGAAGCGAGCAGGAGTTCCGGCGGTGTCATGCCTTCGTCGTGGCCGCCATTCTCCGGCGGCTGGTCACTCACGATGGCGTGCTGACGCGCCTTGATTTCAAACTGTAACGCTCCAAGATGTTCCACGGTAACTTCCATAAGGGCCTCCAAACCGGTCGATCCATATTTATCGAACCACACTTATCAAACCATTCTTACCAAACTTAACGATGAGACCAATTCAACGGACCCTATTTCAAAGTTTGACGAGTAAGCGCAGCGTCGAGGTGAGTCCGAACCAGATCGCGGGCCCGGTGCAGCCGCGATTTCATGGCGGCTCGCGAGATTCCCAGTCTCTGCGCAACTTCGTCGCCCCGCAACTCTTCGACATCGCACAACTCGTAAACCGGGCGGTACAGCGCGGGCAACGCGTCGATGGCTTCGTTCAACAGTCGCTTCATCTGTTGCCGGGCGAGTTGCACGTCGGGAAGAGGCTCCGCTCCAGGAACCTCGCGGCCCTCGTCCTCTAGCATGGAGAGTTGCAAGAGCGGGAGCAAAGATTCGCGCTCCTTCAATTGCCAGCAGACGCGTTTCGCGATCTGCGCGAGCCAGGCGCGAAAAGCTGCCGATTCGCGCAATTGATCGAGATGGCGGTAGGCCTTTAACAAGGCTTCGATCAGTACGTCTTCGGCATCCTCGCGGTTGCCGCACACACGGATCATCTGTCGATAGACGGAGTCCTTGTGCTGCCTGGCCAATGCATCGAAGTCCACGCATCCATTGTGGCATTGCTCGGTCTCCAACGCATAACAGACGGTCACGAACAAGTCCCAGATTGCTTTGCATTCGGACCGGCGATCCTGCATTGACTCAGCTTGTTCCAGGGCATTTTTCCCAGGATGATCCCCATCGCGCAGATGTCGCTGAGGCCGGCGAAGGTTAGGCCCAGACCGGCGAATCCGCAGAGAAAGACCCAGCGTGGATTAACAGTCAGCGCCAAGATAGCGCCAGTCAGCGCCAGCAATCCCGCGCCCAGACGGACTTGGCGCTCGAGGGACCAACGCGTCCTCACGCTGGCCACGACGGGCAGGCCGGCTTGAATCCATGCTTTCGTGCCGCCCTCGAGAACCGTAATCTGCCGCTGGCACGGCTCGAGCAGGCCAGCGGTCATGCGTGCGCGCTTGCCGGACTGACAGATGAGGACGATGGGAAGATTGAGATCGAGATCGTCGAGGCGCGCTTCGATCTGGTCCATGGGGATGTTGACGGCGCCGTGTATATGGCCGGACGCGAATTCGGAGCCGGAACGCACGTCCACCAGCAGCGACGGCCGGGACGCGCGATTCTGCAGTTGAGAGACGGTTACGGCGGAGTCCAAATTTCCTCCTACATAAGGGAAGAGCGGGAGTCGTGGGAAAAGGATTCAGGGCTGCTAAGGCAAACGATTGAGGGATATTTGGCTGGAACCCGATGGGGCGGGCCTAATGCATTGGCAAGAATGGCAGCGGACGATGCCGGAGGTTACTGCGATTTTTCTTCTTTGTGCCGCAGCCAGTCGATAAACATCTGTTCTTTTGGTTTGTCGTAGGCCATGAGCAGGTGGCGGATGCTGCGTCCGCTGACAAAGTGGCAAACTTCTTCCGCCAGGTTCTTGGCGTGGTCGCCGGCGCGTTCGAGAGACTGCGTCATGAAAATAACCTGCAGGCTGGCGTGGTGCGCGACGTTTTCCGGATTCTCGATGTGGCGCAGGAAGATGATATTGCGCAGGCGGTCCATCTCGGCATCGGCGCGGAGCACGTCGATGGCTTTCTTGACGTCGCGCTGGGAAAAGGAGTGGCCGACATCGGCCAGCATTTTTTCCAGAACCGTGGCCATCTGGGTCAAGTCGCGAGCATCCTGCGAGTCGAGGCGGCCTCCCGCAGCTTGCGCGCTGGTGGCAAAACTCAAGAGCAGATCCCCGATGCGCTCGAGTCCGATCATGACTTTCATGCACGCCAGCAGTTGCCGGGTTTCGGCCTCCGGGACGTGGGTGATCGTCGAGGTCACACCGGAGTCCACTTCCAGGTCAATGGCGTCGAGTTCTTTTTCGCACTCGCGGATGGCGTTCAGGCGGGACATGGAACCGGTGGCAATTCCCTCGGCCGCAATGGCCGCGGCCTCGCGCGCCAGTTCGCACGCTTCCACGGTTCGCTGCACCAAGCCAGAGTGCGAGGGCTCAGGCAGAGGTGCTTTTACGCTGGCTGTGCTCATAAACAAAACCGCCCTGCTTCATTGGATGCCGGATCCGCTCTGGTGGACGCGAGCGGCATCAACCCAGAGTGTGGCACACACTCCCGTTAAAAGCATAATTCCCGGCGTCCCAAAGCAGGTTACAACCCGGTGAATTCTTGTCGCCGAATGAAAATGAAAAGGTCAGATAATGGCTCAGTTTCCGAGCAGCCGACCACCCGGGAGTTAGCCCGACGGTGAATACAACGGCGCCTCCCGCTGGTACAAGAGATCGGGCAGGCGACCCGCTGCGGAAATCTTCGCTAGTTCGCGATTACTTATGCGGTGGATGCGGCATGGGTTTCCCCGTGATGATCAGATGCGTGCGTTCGCGCGTCATCCGGATGTGGCAGATCAGCGGGTCTGGACCGAGCCTACAAGTGTTGTCCCGGAACTGGAGCCATGCGACCTGGTCCTCACCAGTGATCATCCACGCCGTCGCATTGGTTGCATGATGGGTTTGGTCCAGGTAATAGGCAGCGTTCATATCAATGTCGGCGGCGTCCGCATTCATCTGTTCGCAGCCGCTTTCAGGAGGCGCGGTCGTCCCGTTTACGGGCGCGCAATAATCTTCATCGTGTTCCAGCAGGATCTTTTTGTTGGAGCCAGTGATGAAATAGCGCGTCGTAACGGACGGAACGCTGGATTGCCCGGACCATTGGCTCAAGTCCTCGGCAAATGCTGGGGGAAGCTGGCTCAGCTTGAGGGATTCTTCCTTCACCTGCCTGGAAAAAACCGTGACCGACGGCGTGGGTTCGCCATTCGTTGGATGGAAATAGAACCCGCCTAGGACGATGCCATCCTGCACATCAATCCATATGAATCCCCGGCCCATGAGGTACGGTCCGCTCCGGCCGGACACCATCACATATCGCCCATCGCGGATTCGAACCGGCTGAGGCGAACCCTTGAGCACCATTTCCAGCGCGTCGGGCAGTGGCATGTCCCAGCCGTAATGGAACATGCAATCGGAGATCGCGCTGTGCATTAATTTGCGGAATTGTTTGTCTCGAACTACATCGTTTGACGCCGACCCTGCGAAATGATTCAAGAATGCGAGCTGATCGCTTGGAACTGGTTTCTGAAAGATGGCCTTATCGTACTTCGATATTGGGGCCTGCTGTTCTTGAGACTGAGGCTCTGGGGATTGCGGTGGTGGCCCACTTTCTTGCGCGTTCGCCGATCCAGTTCCCGGAACGTCGGGCAGGAGGATGCCTCTGAGCACCAAGAATAGCGCCACGAGTATCGGAACGTATGAAACGTTGGTTTTACGCAAGGAGGCGCCAAAGAACGGCATCCAGCGGGTATCTCCTTTTCGACAACTATTCGCTTGAATTGTACCGCTCTTCAGCAGTATTGCAAGACCGACTCCATCGATGTCGTCACAAAGATCCTCAGGAGCACTTCATCGCCATGTGATCGTAAATTGATCGCCCCCGAGTCACGGCCTACCCGGAACCTGCCCCATTACTAGCATCTACGCAGAATCCAGCTCGGCAGCGGTCAGGGTGAACAAAAAGGTCGAGCCGTGGTTAAGCTCGCTCTCGGCGCGAATCGTTCCCCCGTGCGCCAGAACGATATGCTTGGCGATGGCAAGCCCCAGCCCGGTGCCCCCGGACTCCCGCGAGCGAGCTTTATCGACGCGGTAGAAGCGCTCGAAAAGGCGGGGCAGATGCTCGGAGGAAATGCCGGGTCCGAAGTCCCGGACGTAGAATTCGACGCCGCTCGCAGCCGCGCGGGCTCCGAGAATAACTTTTTTTCCTAACGCCGCGTACTTCAGCGCATTCTCGATCAGGTTGGAAAAAATCTGGTGGATGGCTTCGCGATCCGCATTTACATTGCCCGCGGAGACCGAGTTCTCCATCACTAGTTCGACTCCATACGAGCGCGCCACTTCACGGAAGCTTTCCAAAGCATCCTGCAGCAGTTCTTCGGCGCTGACCCGCTGGATGCCGAACCTCTGCTCGCCCGATTCGACGCGGGCCAGAGTGAGCAGGTCTTCCGTAAGGCGGGACATGCGGGCCGCGTTCTTGCGGATGATTTCCAGGAACTCGCGCAAGTGATTGTCTGCGAGAGGACTGTCGAGCAGCGTCTCGGTGTATCCCTGGATGGAAGTCAGCGGAGTGCGCAGTTCGTGGGAAACGTTGGCGATAAAATCGCGGCGGCTCTTTTCCATGCGCTCGGTCTCGGTGAGATCGCGGAGCACGGCGACGGCGCCACCTCCGGGCATGGGCGCCGCGGTGACATCGAAGGTGCGGCCGGAAGCGATGGTGTTCGAGCGCGCGGAAGTTACGACCTGGTCGCGCGCCGCTTCTTGGATCGCGGCGAGAAAGTCCGGGTCGCGCACGCTGTCGATCAACGGCGCATTCAGGCGGGGTGCATGAAGGAGCAAACGGTTCATGCCGCGATTGGCCCACTGTATGCGCCCGTCGACATCGACCGCAACCACGGCGTCCTGCATGCTGTTGAGAAGAGTTTCCAGCTCTCGCTGGCTGGTTTGCACACGTGCGTAACTTTCTTCCACGCGGCGCGTCGTCTTATCGAGTGCCGCCGCCACCTGCCCGATCTCGTCAGTCGAAGTGGACGCGATTCTGGCGGTCAGATCCCCGCCGGCCACGCGCTCGGCAAAATTCACGATCCGCTGCAGACGCCGGCCAACATATTGCGAAGCGGCAGCCGCCACCATCACCGCGAAAACGAAAGCGCTGAGCGATCCCCAGAATAGGGCGACGCGCAGCGGACGATCCGTAATTTCGATCTCCGGCAACGGATACGCCAGCCGCACCGCTCCTCCAGAAACCGGCGCCGCCACGTACACAAAAGGAACGCCGAGACTCTGACTCTTGCGCTCATCCAAGCCAACTTCGCCGGCCAGTGCGGAAACAAACTCCCGGCGATGTGCGTGATTCTCCATCGTGCTGGGATCGGCTTCCGAATCGGCCAGCACCTTCCCGGTGGGATCAATCACGGTGGCGCGGGCTCCAGCCGCCTGGCCCTCCTGGGCGGTAATGTCGGCCAGGGAGTGCTGCCGGTCCGCCTCCACGCGATAGGCGAACATCAAGGTTTTCTGTTTGAGATTGCGCTCGATCTGCTCGCGCAGGGTGCGTTCCCAAACCTTGTGCACGGTCAACTGCAGCGTGATCGCGGTTACGCCAATCACCAGCAGAAACACAAACATCAATTTGAAGAAGATGCGACTTCTCAACGCGCGACCTCAAAGCGGTAGCCCGCCCCCCGTACCGTCTTTAAGTAACGCGGGTTCTCCGGATCGGGCTCAATCTTCTCACGGATGCGTCGCACATAAACGTCCACCGAGCGCGGCGTGACGTACGCCGTATCGCGCCAGACCGAGTCGAGCAACTGGTCGCGAGTGAAAACGCGTCCGGCGTGTCGCATGAAGTGGTCGAGCAGTCGGAATTCGGTGGCCGTGGTCGGCACTTGTTCCCCGCGAACGGTCAAAGTCATCGCGCCGGGGTCAATGTGGATCTCGTCAATCTTGGTTGGCAGCGGCGGCAGCGGCCGCTCAAAACGACGCAGGACCGCTTTGACGCGAGCCACCAGTTCGCGCGGGCTGAAAGGCTTGGGGATGTAATCGTCGGCGCCCAACTCCAACCCCAGAACGCGATCCGCCTCGCCGCTCTTGGCGGTCAGGAAAATCACCGGGACCGACGCCAGCAACACCGACTGCCGGATCTGGCGGCAAAGTTCCAGCCCGTCCTTTCCGGGCACCATGATGTCCAGCAGAAACAGCGCCGGACGCTGGCGTTCGGCATCGGCCACGACCAGATTGCCGGTCGAGTACAGTCGCACGTTGAAGCTCGCCCCTTCCAGATGATGGCGAACCAGGCGGGAAATATCCGGGTCGTCTTCCACTACGTAGATTGTCGGCTTCACGCGAACCATTGTAGCTGGAAAATGTTTCAATTCGATACCCTGAGCATAGGCGTTGCACTTGATTTTGGGTGGCGCAGCGGTTCACCGCTGCGATAAATGGCTTCTTTTCCCGAGTCGGCTTTAGCCGCTGCGGTGAGACTGCGATGTGGAAGTTAATCTTTCCGCCGCCTTCTAACGCAGCGACATCCCGGCATCGGCACAAAAATCCATCGCCACAAATTCCTTGCGCAGAAATTTCGGGAAGGCCGCGGCTGCGATCATGGCAGCATTGTCGGTCGAAAGCGCGCGGGACGGGAAGAAAACGGGAAGGCCCTGCATCCCCGCTTCGCGCTCAAACGTGGTTCGTAATTCCCGGTTGGCGGCCACGCCGCCGCTTACGAAAAGAGTTCGAACGTCATACTCGCGCGCCGCAGCCAGCGTCTTCATCACCAGATCGTTGACCATGGAGCGCTGGAAAGAAGCCACCAAGTTGAGGGTTTGCCGGTCCGAGAGCCGGAGACGGTCTTCGAGCTTCGGCTTGTCGATGCCCGCGAGCGCCTGGCGGCGAGCCTCGATCGCAGGCTTCAGGTTCTCGGTCTCGACGTATCGCAAAACCGCCGTCTTGATTCCGCTGTAGGAAAAATCGAAGTGAGGCCCGTCCTCTTCCGCCTGAAGTTGCCTATGATTCTCTTGCTGATGATCGCGTTGCTTGTGATCGCGCCGGTCCCGGTGCTTGATCTGCGAAATCTGGAACTTGACCGCGTGTGGATCGCCGTGCGGTGCGAGCCGGTCGATGATGGGTCCTCCGGGATAGCCGAGTCCCAGAAGCTTCGCGACTTTATCGAACGCCTCTCCGGCGGCGTCGTCGCGAGTGTGGCCGATGTTCCGGTAGGTCCAGAGATTTTCCTGCAACTGGGCGAGATAAAGATGCGTGTGACCGCCCGAGACAACCAGCGCGAGCACAGGGAAATGAAGGTCGGCATCTTCGCTTTGCCGCTGCTCGAGCAACACGGCATGGATGTGTCCCTCAAGATGGTTCACGGCGATCAGTGGTTTCTCCAGCGCGAAGGCCAGCGCTTTGGCAAAGCTGATGCCAACCAGCAGAGCGCCCGCCAGTCCCGGACCTTGCGTGACCGCAATGGCATCGACGGACTCATAAGTCTGTCCGGCTTCGGACAATGCTCTGCGCACCACCGGGATGATTGCGCGCAAGTGTTCGCGCGAGGCAAGTTCCGGAACCACTCCGCCATAAGGCTGGTGAGTGGCGATTTGCGAGGCAACCACGTTCGACAAAATCTGCTGCCCCGAGCGCACCACGGCGGCGCCTGTCTCATCACAGGAACTCTCGATGCCGAGTATGTGCGCGTCAGGCATAATTAGCTCTTGGCTCTTGGCTCTTAGCTCTTGGCTCTTGGCTGTCTAGCTTTCTAGCGTATTTCATAATGGTCTTTGAAGGGGCGCGGCTTCAGCCGCGCCGTTTCGAGCCAGTTAAATCAAGGGCTTTAGCCCCTGAGGGACGGCATCCCGCGCTATAAAACTGTACGTGAGGCACGCTCTAGTTTACGCGACTGGCAACTGATTACCGATGTCTAACGCCAAACAACACGCCGCCAAGATCGTTCGCACGCTGCGCGAACACGGATACCAGGCCTACTTCGCCGGTGGATGCGTCCGCGACCTGCTGCTGGGCCGCGAACCCGCCGACTTCGACGTAGCCACCGACGCGACTCCGCAACAGGTCATGCAAATCTTCCCGCAGACATTCGCCGTCGGAGAGCAGTTCGGAGTGGTGCTGGTGCCGGAGCACATCCTGACTGGCGAGGATGCCCGTCGCTCCATCGCGGAGAAAGGTAAGGGAGCCGTCGTCGAGGTCACGACGTTTCGCTCGGATGTGGGCTACTCCGATGGCCGTCATCCCGACGAGGTTCGCTTCAGCAAAGACCCGCGTGAAGACGTGCAGCGCCGCGATTTCACCATCAACGGCATGATGCTCGATCCCATGATGCTCGATTCCATGGTGTTCGATAAAACGACCAACGAGATTTTGGATTTTGTCGGCGGCCGCGAAGATCTGAAGGCCGGAATCGTGCGCGCAATCGGCGAGCCCGAACGCCGTTTTGCGGAAGACAAACTGCGTATGCTACGAGCCGTGCGTTTCGCGGCGCGCTTCGACTACAGGATCGATCCGGCGACGCTGGCGGCGATCCAAAAGTTAGCGACGCGCATTCACCAGGTTTCCTGCGAGCGCGTGCGCGAAGAACTGACGAAGATGCTAACCGAGGGCCACGCTCGCCGCGCCTTTGAATTACTGGATACGACCGGCCTCTTGCCAGAAGTCCTGCCGGAAGTCGCCGCCATGAAGGGAGTGGAGCAGCCGCCCGAGTATCATCCCGAAGGCGACGTGTTCGTGCACACGCTGCTTCTGCTCGAGAAACTTCAGGCCGGCGGTTCCGTTTCCGCTTCCGTATCGAAGACGCTCGCGTGGGGAGCGCTGCTGCACGATGTGGGCAAGCCGCCGACCTTCCGCGTAGCGCCCGACCGCATCCGCTTCGATGGCCACGTGGAAGTAGGAGTAAAGATGGCCGCCGAAATCTGCCGCCGCCTGCGCTTCTCCAACCACGAGACCGATCAGATCCTGGCGCTGGTAGACAATCACATGCGGTTTGCGGATGTCCAGCGCATGAAGCAATCCACCCTAAAAAAGTTTCTGCGTCTGCCCGCCTTCGACGAGCATCTGGAATTGCATCGCATCGACTGTCTTTCCAGCCATGGCCAACTCGACTCGTATGAGTACTCACGAGAGCAGTTGCGTTCCCTGCCGCCCGGGGCGATTCGCCCCACTCCGCTGATTACCGGCCGCGATCTGATTGAAGCAGGATACGAGCCCGGTCCACGTTTCAAAGAGGTGCTAACAGCGGTAGAGGACGCACAACTGGAGGGTCGACTCGCATCGCGTGAGGCGGCGATGGAGTTTGTCCGGCGCGAGTTTCCGTTGTGATGGAGAGACGGGCGCCCTCGCCCGTCCCAGGGGAAACCCGGCGGGTACTCGGGACGTAACCTGTTTCCGTCTTGGGCTTGTACCCGGAAGCAATAGCGGCTTCGCAGTAGGACGGATTACACTTTTCTCCCAGCGCCGATGTGAACGCTGGGAGGCAGCTCAATGGACTCTATCGAGAGTAAAACGACCAAACCAGACGGCGACAATTTTTGCGACAAGTGTGGAGCTGAAACTGTGCGTAAGAACGGTTTTCGTGACCGCCAAGCCACAGAAATGGAGATCACAGAGTCGGTCGCGGCCCGGTTGATGAAGTGGGCTGGCTGGGTTCGGAATACCGTGGGCGTGATCGTAGCCTTGTTTGCCTTATTGCTGGGCTGGAGCTACCTCGACGTTCGAAGGGCCGTGGAGAACGCGAAGGTTGAGATTGACAATGCTGCGGCAGATGCAAAGAAGGACATTGACGCGGTAAGGCGAACGACCAGCGGTCTCAAAGGAGAAGTGGCACAAATTCAGTCGGACATAGACGGATATAAGCAAGTGAACGCGAAAATTGGCCAAGTGCAGAAAGAGCTCACAGAAGTGAAGAAGAGCGTTGTTGACTTCGGTAAACGTGACATAAAGGCGAACAGCTTCATGTCCACGGGACCGGGACCGGGCCGCATTCAATTTGGCGAGACTGGATGCTTTTTTTCAAGGGACAAGGATATCAAGGTTTATTATTGCGCGCAGGGCACTCCCCCTTCTCTTTTTCAACTCACTTCCACAGGCGACCTAAGGCCCGTAGCGAGTCGCTCTCCAATCGGGTTTCAAGATGCCTCGACCGCAGCGAAGCCGACTTGCACCGATACTAATCGAGGCACCTTTTACGTAGAGAAAGGTACCGGGAAGTTGGCCGACAAACCGTTCCTATGTGCCAAGAAAGCGGATGACAGTTACGGATGGATTGAATTGGCAATGCTTCCGTGAGACGCTCTCTGCGCCGGGTGCCCCACGTCTCGCGGTTTTCGAGACGTGGGATGCCGCGGGCGTTTTCACTTCCGCAATCTGACCCCTGACCTTTTTCATCACATCCAGCCTGTGTGCGCCATCACAGACTCCCAGCTCAACCGGTGCAACAATGATCTCTGATTAGGGCAGTGCCGAGCTGTGACTGTCTCCAGAGACGGTCTGCGAAGCCGTCCCGAGCCCATTCTTCAGCTCTTTGAAAACGCAAATTGATCCGCCGAGCGGCAATCCCCCTCCCGAATCGGGACGGAAATGCGGCATTTATAAGCTAAGTCCTTATTTCTGAGGATTTTCCATATAAGTCCTTATTCTTGAAGATTTTGCGGATTATTCCCGCTAACCCTATGATTCTAATAGATCGGAAAAAAAGGGGGGGTAGGGGGGTACCCATACTAATTGGTTAGTAACCTAAGAGCACACCGGCTTATTCCACGTCCCGATCTTTGTCCTGCGTGGCTGTCTGCGCCGCGCCTGTCTCGCCCAGAACGGGCTTTTGCAGATCGATCGGCGGCAATCCCGCTTTCTTGAGTTTGTCGTTCAGCTCCGGAATATCTTTTGACTTGAGCTGGGCCCAAGCTGACAACTGCTCTTCCAGCGCCTTGTCCAGTTCTCCGAACACCGCGGCCTGCTGTGTTGTCGGCGCGGCGTCGGCGCTATCGAGAGCACTGACGAGTGTGTTGAAGCCGTTATTCAACCGAGCCAGGCTCCGGCCCTCGGGCGTGCTCAAGTAGCGCGCGGCGTAGTCGCCTTCTTCGCCCTCGATGGGCGCGGCTTTCGCTTCCAGCTCAGCGGCCGCATTTTTGATCGCATCCGGCCCGTGTCCGGCGAGCGATTTCAACTGCGATCGCAGGCTGCGCACCTGTTGCAGGGCTTCGTAGTCTTTGTGAAGCGCCTCGGCAATTTTCCAGTCGAGTTCGAATTGCCGGCGCAGATCTTCCGGCGAAGTCTTTACTCGCGGGTCCATGCGGATGTTGAGCGGCTGCCTGTACTGCTTTGCGTTCACGGTCAGAATCACGGTGTACTGTCCCGGCAGCACGGTCGCTCCCAAGGGATAGAGTGGGGTGTCATGGTAGACCGCCGAAATCGGATAGTCGCGCGTCAGCACGTCAGGGGCAGGATAGGTCAGGTCCCAAATGAAACGGTGCATGCCAGCATTGGCTGACAGCGTTCGCGCCGGACGCACCCAGTACATCGGAACATTCAGTTGTTTCGCATTGACTGGTTCGGGCTTGTCGGCGCTTGAAAAGTGGCGCACGACTCGTCCTGATGAGGCATCGACAATTTCCAGCGTGACGGGACCGGAAGTTGCCGTTTTCAACCAGTAGTCGATCATCGCGCCATCCGGAGGATTCTGTCCGACAGGTTCTTCGGGCGGCAGCGGCGTGTCGGTGTTGTTGTTGCGGCGCACGCGATACGTGAGCTGCGGCGCGTAAAGATGCGCCGGAGCCTCCGCAACCTCCGGGCTGAACTGCCGCAGTGGCGTGATGTTATCGAGGATCCAGAACGAACGGCCGTGGGTTCCGACGACAACATCGTCATGATGAACGACGAGATCGCGGATCGACGTCGGCGGCAGATTCATCTTCAGAGACTGCCAATGGTCGCCGTCGTCCCAGGAGACATAGACGGTGCGTTCGGTTCCGGCAAAAAGTAATCCCTTGCGTTCTGGATCTTCCCTCACCGTGTTGACGGGCTCGTTATCGGGCAGGCCGCTTACGATCTTCCGCCACGACTTTCCGCCGTCGTGCGTGCGGTAGATATAAGGATGCAGATCATCGAGCCGGAAGCGGTTCACCGCGGCGTACGCGGTTGCGGTGTCGAAGCGCGAGGCATCCATCTGCGCCAGCTTGCTCCAGGGCGTTAATTTGGGCGGCGTCACGTTCTGCCAATTCTTGCCGCCGTCGTGGGTCACCTGAATCAGGCCATCGTCGGTGCCAGCCCAGATCAGGTTTGCGTCTTTCGGTGACGGAGCAATCGCATAGATCACGCCGCGATGCTTGCCCTTCGCCGGGTCGGCCTCGACAAACGGCCCCAGAGTCGCGGGAGATCCCGGATCTTCGCGCGTCAGGTCGGGGCTGACGATCTGCCAACTGTTGCCGCCGTCGCGGGTGGCAAAAAGAACATTCGATCCGAGAAACAGCACGTGCGGATCCGCCTCCGAAAAAATCAACGGCGCGGTGCGATTGAAGCGATATTGCCAGGTGCGCAGAACCACTGGCGAAACGTCGCGGGTCTGTCCGGTATTGCGGTCGAACACCGTAACTTTGCCGCCGTAAATCAGATTGGGATGCAACGGATCGGGCGCAACGTAGCCGTATTCTTCTACACCAACGGTTGTCCAGTCGCGAAAAGTGATTTCGCCAAAGTCACTGCGGCTGGCGGTGCCGATCGAGCCGCTTTCCTGTTGGCCGCCATACACCCAGTAAGGAAACTCGTTGTCGGTGACGACGTGATAGAACTGCGCCGTGGGCTGGTTGTACCAGGAGCTCCAGGTCTGGCCGCCATTCACGCTGATGGTCGCGCCCTGGTCCACGGCGAGGGCGATGATGTCGGGGTTTTCGGGATTGATCCAGATGGTGTGGTAGTCGTCGCCGCCGGGCGCGCCCTTGATGGCCGTGAAATTCTTGCCGGCGTCGGTGGATCGGTAGGTCGAAGTATTGGCCACATAGATCACATCTTTATTTCGCGGATCGACGCGCACGCAGGCGAAATCGTCGCCGCGTCCCCAGACGCGTTCCTCAGTATTCACGAGTTGCCAACTTTCACCGGCATCGTCGGAGCGATAAACGCCGCTGTTCTTCCCCGCATCTACCAAGGTGTACATGCGATCGGGATCGCTTGGCGAAACGGCCAGGCCGATGCGGCCCAGCTTATCGGCCTCACTCGGCAGGCCTTTCGTGATTTGCCGCCAGTTATCGCCGCCGTTGGTCGATTTGTAAAGTCCGCTCCCCGGGCCGTTATAGCTGCCATCGGTCGTCCACGGCGGACGGCGCGAGGCCCACATGCCGGCAAAGATCACCTGCGAGTTTCGCGGGTCGAACACCAGATCAATCGCCCCGGTATTGTCATCTTTATAGAGAACCTTTTGCCAGGTCTGGCCGCCATCGAGCGAGCGGTAAACTCCACGCTCGGCATTCGGACCATAAGGATGCCCGAGGGCGGCGACAAAAACGCGGTTCGCATCCTTGGGATCGGCCAGGATCGATCCAATCTGCTGCGCATCGCGCAGTCCCAGATGCTGCCAGGTGCGGCCCGCGTCGGTCGATTTGTAGATTCCGTTGCCTACCGAAAGATCCGGTCGACGCAATCCTTCTCCACTGCCAACATAAATCGTGTTCGGATTCGACGGAGCCACCGCCAGCGCTCCAATCGAACCGGAAGGCTGGTCATCATTAGATTGACCATCGAAGATCGGATTCCAGGTGTGGCCGAAGTCCGTCGTCTTCCAAACTCCGCCGTTGTTCGGAGCCATGTAGAAGACATTCGGCTGGCCCGGCACGCCGGAGATCGCCACGGTGCGGCCGCCGCGAAACGGGCCGATCATGCGCCAGTGAAGTTCCTGGTACATCGCGGGGTCATACGGCTGGGCGGGAAGCGCGGTAGGGAAAAGCAAAATGCAGAGCGAGGCGAGAGGAATCCAGAAGAATCGCTTGTTCACGGTTGATCCTCGAAGAGAGGTAAGGATAAATCACTGCGGCAGCGATTGGACAGCGCGGTGGCTGGAGAGTGTTGGGCTAGCTCATCGAGCTGGCCCTGATCCAGCCACGACCATGGTCGGATGCCACACGTACGAATCGCCGACTAGCTAGCCAAACGAGAGCATTCAGACCGAATTCTGCTGAGCCGGCTGCTGGTTGACACCTAAATCCTTATCGAACTGACGTTCGAAGCATTGGCGTGCGTCGACATTAATTGGATCTAGCAGGTCCGTCCGATAGCGTTCAAGGTGGCACTTGAGAGCGTGGGGAAGGCGCTCTGGGCTGATTACAAGTACTTGCGCGTCGGGATAGTAAGCCATCGCCTCACCGTTTGGCGGCTGACTAAGACCCACGCCGCGACGAGTCCTCGAGCTGTGATAGAGACCGCATCTCGCATCTTTCCAAAGGACCTCGAGCAGTTTCTTCCGCACTTCGGACGGAGCGTTCTGTATACATGGGAATACGGTCTGGGCGCCCGCCTTGAAATACTCATTGTCTTTCTTATGGTTGCCATCCGCGGGCGCTTGGTACTTTCCGATTGTCTCGAAGTAGCTGAGGCATATCTGGAGAACGGCAAAACCTGAGTGCTGAATACGCTGCACTTTGGCCCCACCTCCGAGCGGGTACCCGCCATTGGCAATCAAATCCGCAACGTGCAACTGCCAGCCCAATGCCTGCTGGTAGAAGATATCAATTTTCTTTCCGATCGTAATTGGCCAGACGATCTCATCGTCCTGGTCTTTCCAAGTGATCCACATCGATTTCACCTCCCGTCGATAGCGAGCTGACCAGACCGCCGGATTCGACCTCCCTCGTCGCGAATTGCTGTCAGGGCGTCCGGTTGAGAAGGTTCTGGTACGTGGGTTCGCTCATCGAGCAGTAGGCCACCTGACACACATATTGCGCCTCATTCAAGAGTATCAGTGTCGCGCACGCGAGCGCCCGGTGCGAACCGTCTTGGAGGTACCATGGCCCCCACATTTCCTCGCCATTTCTGGATTCACAAACCACCAATGCCTCCTGGACAATGTTCCCTGGACCGAGATTCTCACGCATTCGGCGGAGATTTTCAGCGAGGTCCCAATTGGCGGAGAGCTGGGGCTGCCCGAGGTCGATCGCGCGTTTCGCCGCCGCGCGAAGCGTTCGATCAGCGCCTGGCGGGGCGATGTTCCTCACCTCAGGGGTTTGCAGGAATACAAGCTCGAAAAATTCCCTTTCTACGAGCCTCGCTGAACAATGGCGTTCGAATCGCCTCAACCGCTTCATGTTATCGCGGTGATTCCCTCCGCCCAGGCGTAGGAGGTGGTTCTCGATTACCTCCAACCTAGTGTGCTCAATCCCCATCATTCGGGCCGTCCCTGTGGAGGATCCGCTCGACGGAAACAGCGGGAGCGCTCTCAAGATAGCGCCGCAGCGCATCTTGCCATTCCGGCATGTGGACGTTGTAAGCGTGCAGGCTGTCAGGCGACAGAACGGAGTAGGCGGGCCGTCGCGCTGGGCGCGGGAATTCGGCCGTGGTCACGGGTTTGACCGCGGTCGGCATCCCGGACGCGCGCACGATTTCGGTGGCGAAGTCGTACCACGTGCAGTTGCCCGAATTGGTGACGTGCACGATTCCGCGGACGGACACGCGGCAAAGCTGTACGAGAGCGGATGCAAGATCGCGCGTGAAAGTCGGGCTGCCACGTTGATCGTTCACCACGGAAATCTCAGGGCGGGTTGACGCCAGCTTCAGAATCGTTGCGGGGAAACACTTGCCTCCGTGCCCGAACAGCCACGAAGTCCGGGCGATGCACACCTCGGGCATGATCTCGAGAAGCCGTTCCTCGGCTCGGGCTTTACTCTCGCCATAAACGCTGGTCGGATTTCTGGCATCACTGATTTCGTAAGGCGATCCTTTGCTGCCATCGAAAACGTAGTCCGAGCTCAGGAACATCAATCGCGATCCGGCTTCGCGGGCAGCCTGCGCCACATTGACGGCGCCCTCGCAATTCACCGCAAAGGCCAAGTCGCGGTTTGACTCGCAGCCATCCACATCGGTGTAGGCGGCGGACAAGAGAATCCAGTCGGGACGGGAATCGCGAATCACGTCGCGAACGCGCGCGCGGTCTCGCAGGTCGGCGTCTTTGGAAGACAGCGCGGTCAACTGCTCCCCGCTCAGTTCCTGAACCAGTTCCTGGCCAAGCAGTCCGGAGGCACCAAATAACGTGATGCGCATAGTGGAATTGTAACTGGGAAGTCCCGCGTAGCGGCCCGGGCCCTTTCAAAGCAAGGTCAAACCCCGAGTCTTTCCGCAGCCTGGGAAGCGGGCCTCTCAAAAGCCACTTATGAAGCACGTTCTACTCGGTCCCAGTAGGTTGAGGTGTTCGTACCCGTCGTCGCAGTGCGCGCAGGATGAGCGATCCGCTGATGCCGAAGCAGACCACGGCGGCAAACGCCACCAGATCCAGCATGCTGCGCGTCATCCGGAGGTAATCCGCGAACAGCGATACCATGGCGCAGAAAATCCCGAGGACGTTAAGCCAGAGGGGAGAATGAATATTCGGAAGATCGCGGCGAAACCGAACCTGGAGCAGCAGCGCGGCCAGCCCGATCGCGGCCACCACTACCAAAGCGACGGGACTGAGAAAAGCAGTCGGCCCGGTGTAGATCACGACCAGCGCCAGCGCCAGAAGGAGCAACCCTGAAGCGATCACCGTCCATCGGCGTGTCACGTCGGACCTGGAACTCGTCACCAAGCGATCTCCTCGCCTTTCCGTATTTTGCCATTGTACGTCGGCCTTTCCTTCCGCGCTCAGGCGTTGCTGCTCGGCATCCATTCCGCCGGGCGATGCTCGCCGTGCGACATAGCATAGAGGACCAGTTCCACCCGGCTCGAAATCCCCACCTTATCGAAGATGCGCAGCAGATATTTTTTGATCGTGTGTTCGCTGAGCCCCAGTTCGGCGGCGACTCCGCGGTTGGTCAAGCCGTCGGCTACGAGCGCGACTACCTGCTCCTCGCGAGGCGTCAACAAAGACCCCCCATGTGAGTTGAAGACACGCAGAGTGGGCACCTCCGATAAAGCATCCACCGCGTAATTCATCTGCTGGCTGTTGATCCAAACCTCTCCCCGGAAAACGCAATGAATGCACTTGCAGAGCATGGGAAAAGGAGTGTGGGTAAAAAGGAAAATTCCCTTCGCGCCCGCGCGCAAGGCATTCACCACCTGTTCGCGGTCATCGCTCTCGGCCAGCAGCACCGGCGCGACCTTCGGATACGAAACTCGCAACCAGCGCAGCAGGCTGCAATCTGCCAGGTGGTTCCCCGCAATCAAGACCACGTCGACGTGATTCGACTGCATGAAGTTGAAGAGAGCGGACGTCTCCAAAGCGACGGCGGAAACCTGAAAGTCCCGCCGCCTTTGCAAGGCGCGCGTCAGGAGTTCAGACTGAATGGGGCCCGAGTCGGCGACCAGGACTTTCACTACTTGGTGTGCGACCGGCTCGGTTTCCGTGGACTGTTTCGCGGAACGCATGGTGTTCACGTTTCCATCATGCCCCACAGCGCACGGACCGGATGTAGGCTCCGTCACACGCTGTTAGTGATGAATTCCGCGCCCCATGTCCACTTTCGCAGCGCTACTCTTGTGGACAACTTTCGCAGTGGCACTCTCCCACCGGGCGTGCGCCCGCAAGCCGGAAACCCACCCCTGGCGGCCCCGCTGTTCATTTCATCGCCTTTCCGATCGCTGGAACGTGCCCGGTACCTCAGTGGACAGTACTTTCCAAGTCTTGTTGTGTTCGGTACGCAACGTTAATTTGTACTGAACAGCTCAAACTTCCGAGCTGCTTGGTTCGCCGTTCTGAGCAACGGTGAGAGTCCGGAGATGAATGTATTTGCTAGACACGTCGTTTTGGGAGCTGCGGGCATGCTCATCCCGCAGCTAGCCGTGGTCGCCTCCGCTCAGGAGACTGTACCGTCGCCTGCTTCGGCGCCTGTATCCTCTGCTCCGCCAACCGTCAAACTGGCGGCGGCGGAGAGCTCGCAGAGCCAGGACCGGTCCGGCGCGGACGGTTCCACCCACGGAGCGATCACACAGCCCGGAAAAGCGGGTGGCATGGGAGATCCGGCATTCGGAGGGGAACGCCATCCGCTTTATCGGCTTTCGAAGTCGGACACCGTGGAGGTAAATTTCACTTTCTCGCCCGACTTTAATCAGACTTTGACCGTGCAGCCCGATGGCTTCGTGGCACTGCGAGGCGCGGGCGCGCTGTTAGCCGAGGGACTCACGGTCCCCCAGATGCAGCAGGCGGTTGCCTACGCCTACCGCGGCTTTCTGCACGAGCCGGAGGTCACCGTGACCTTAAAAGATTTTGACAGGCCTTACTTCCTCGCTTCGGGTGAGGTGGCGCGGCCAGGGAAGTATGAGCTGCGCGGGGATCTGACGGTAAATGAAGCCGTGGCGATTGCCGGCGGCTTCACGCAGCAGGCCCGTCATTCGCAGGTCGTTGTGTTTCGCCGGATTTCGGCGTACGTAGCCGAATCTCACGTGATTGACCTAAAGAAGATGCTGGATTCTCGCGATCTTCACGAGGATCTCCACCTTCAGCCCGGGGACTTTATCTTTGTGCCACAGAGCCGGGTTTCAAAGATCCGCAAGTATGTTCCCACCAGCGCCATGAGCTAGTACATGAACCCACTGCAGTTTTAGCAGAAAGGAGCAGCAGCATTAACTGATTGCGTCTTCAAAATCTGGCGAGTTCCCATAAAGCCCGCCGGGTGTGATCGGCTTTGCTGTACGATCCATGTCCGCGGAATGGAAAGGAAACTCGCACACCCCTCTCTCCCCCACGCCGCGCGAGCTTGCGGCCACGCTGTTCCGGCGTCCGCGGCTCGTCGCTGCTTCTTTTGGGTTCGTATTGCTGGCGGCGACGCTCTTCCTGGTCTTTTCGGAGCGCTATGAATCGCACTTCAAGGTTCTGCTGCGCCGGGGCCGATTTGACCCCGTCGTCTCTTCCCAGCCCGCCAGCGCCATGGACTTCACCCGTCCCGAAATTACTGAAGAAGAACTCAATTCCGAAGTCGAACTCCTGCGCGACGAAGATCTCCTGAAGCAAGTTGTGATAATGGCGGAACTTGTTCCAGCAGACACACCGGACTCCGAGCGCCGAGCCGCGATCGAACACGCCGTGCGCAAGCTGTCGCGCGGTTTGGATGTCGAAGCTCTAAAGAAGTCGAACCTTATCCAGGTCAGCTACAAGGACACCAGTCCGGAACGAGCCGCCCGCATACTTTCAGCGCTTTCTACCCTCTACGTGCAAAAGCACGCAAATCTCCAGCGGCCCCCGGGGGAGATCAAGTTCTTCGACCAGCAAACCGCGGAATCCGAAAGGAGACTGCATCAGTCCGAAGCCGAAGTCGTCCACTTTACCCGTGCTCGGGGGGTCGCGTCGGCGGCGCTGGAGCGCGACATCGCGCTGCAGAAGTTAGGCGAAGCGGACGCGGCGTACCGCCAGATCGACCAGGATCGTGTCGAGACCGAGCGCCGAATTGCGTCGCTCGGCGAACAGCTCAAGTCATTTCCACTTCGGTCGGTCACCCTCAATCACTGGGCCGACAATCCGGTGGTTCTCGAAAAAATGAAAACGCACCTGCTGGAGCTCCAGCTCAAGCGCACCGAGCTTCTCAGCCGCTTTGAGCCGTCCTACCGGTTGGTGCAAGAAGTTGAACGGGAAATTGCGGAAACTCGCGCGTCGATTGCCGCTGAAGCGCTCACTCCCCTACGCGACGAAACCAGCGACAAAGATCCCAACTACGAGTGGGCCCGCATGGAACTGGAGAAGGCCCAGGTGCAGTGGGACGGCTTGCGGGCGCGGCAATCCGACGCGTCCACCCAGGTCGCATCCCTGCGCGCGTTTGCTCAGCAGATGCAATCCGACTCGGTGGATCAACAGGATTTGATGCGCGCCGCCAAGGCCGAGGAAGACAACTATTTGCTCTACCTTCGCAAACGCGAGGAGGCGCGCATCGGCGATGCGCTCGACGAGCATCGCATCCTCAATGTGGCCATTGTGGAACCGCCCGTAGCCCCAGCCCTCCCCGCGCACTCCGTGTTCCTTTATTTCCTGCTCGCTTTCGGACTGGCCACCGCGTTCAGCGTCGGCATCGCGTTTACGACGGATTACTTTGACCCGACGATTCGCACTCCCGACGAAGCTTGCAGCCTGCTGGAGGTTCCCGTGCTGGCCTGGCTGCCGGCGCCTGAGCCCGCGCTTCTACGTCCTTCTATTTTCCGGATCGACCGGCCCAAGGTGGTGGTCCCGTGAACACCCTCCGTGAATATCTTGCCGAAATGCCAGCTCCCGCTGAGCAGCCGCGCGTAACTCCGATTAGCGAGCAAGTTCAGCGCAAAGCAGTTTCTCCGGCGTCGTCGGTTCACGACGATCAGATCCATGCACTGGTTCAGCGACTTTTCTTCCGGCATGAATCGAGGCCGGTGCGGCACGTCGGATTCGCCTCGGTCGAAGCGTCGACTGCGAATGCGACATTATGTCAGGAGGTCGCCAAAACCCTGGCCGAAGAGGACAGGTACGACGTCGGACTGATCGACGCCCACCCGGACTCCGTCCCTCTCGAAACGCAACTGCAAATTCCGTCTCCCAACCATGCGCCGACGACCTGGCCGATCGGACCACGTCTCTGGATGGTTCCTCGCCAGACCTGGCTTCAGAATGCCTGCGGGCAGCGGATCACCGGCCAGAACTTATCGCGGCTCCGCGAACTCACGACGGAGTTCGACTTTTCCATTCTGTGGTGCGCCCCAGTCTCCTGGCTCACCGCGAGCATTGTCCAAGCCTGCGACGGCCTGGTGCTTGTGCTGACCGCCAACAAAACCAGACGCCTCGTCGCCGTTCAAATCAAGGACCAGTTGAGCAAGGCGCAAGTTCCTCTGCTCGGAACCGTCCTCGCGGAACGTCGTTTCCCTGTGCCGCAAGGCCTGTACCGGAATCTGTGAATCCTATGAGCGAATTGACCACAAACCGACTATGGGACACCGTACCCAAAGATTGCCCCTCGCAGTACGCCCGCATGATTCCTGGGACTTCTGTAATACCGCCTTCCAGGTTCGCGCCGGCGGCCAACGCCACCCCCACACGTCCAGTTAGCGCGATCGACGAAATCACCACGAGACACGCTCAGGCACGAACGCCAACTCAGCAACATCCACCGCAACCTGCCATTGATCGGTTCACGCTGTGTGAGTTGGTGGCAGCCGACCTGATCGTTCTCATGGTGGTGTGCGGCGGGTTATCGCTGCTCTCTCCCGCTTGGAGCCTGCCGTGGGCTTCTCTGCCGATTTTTGCTGTTCTGGTGACGCTCTTCGGCTTCTGTGAAGGGATCTACAAACGCGCCGGGGACCCGTCTCCCGCCGGCATCGTCCCAGCACTGGCGAGGTCAACCCTGTTTGCGATCGGGCTGGTCTTCATCGCTCGGTGGGACGGAATGCGTCCTCTGGCCGCCACCAGAATATTTGCCAGCAGCCTGGCCGGCCTCGCGCTGTTACGCCGCTTGAGGCAGATGGAATGGAAGCGGCGGCGCCGCGAAACGGAATCGCGCAAGATCCTCATTATTGGCGGGGGCCCGGTTGCTCGCTCCATCGCTCGGGCACTGCGCAACGATCCTCTCCAGCGCGCGACCGTCTGCGGCTTCGTGGATGACGACCTGCCTCTTTCTCCGGCGGTATTGGGACGAATCGAAGACCTGGACTGGCTCGCTCGCGCCGAGTTCATTGACGAGGTCATCCTCGCTCTTCCCGGTCAGACCGCGCAGACGCGAAAAGCTGCCGAGGCCGCGTTCCGCAACCACCTGGACATTCGTGCTGTGCCCGATCTGCCCCCGGGTCCGTGGCCAGACTCAGGCATTGATCACATCGGAGAAGTGCCGGTCATTACTCTTCATCGCGAGCCATCACCCAGCGCCACCTTATTCCTGAAGCGTTTGCTGGATCTCACCGGCGCGACGTTGGGCCTGGTGTTGGCCGGTCCTCTCATGGCGATCGTGGCCCTGCTCATCCGGCTGGACTCGCCCGGTCCGGCCATCTACTCCGCGGAACGCACCGGAGCCAAAGGCCGCCGCTTCTGTTGCTACAAGTTTCGCTCCATGGTGACCAACGCCGCACACCTCAAGGAAGAATTGCGCGGCCGCAACCAGAGACAAGGCCCCATCTTCAAAATTGACGACGACCCCAGAATCACCCGCATCGGCCGTATCCTCCGCCGCTACAGCCTTGACGAACTGCCCCAGCTCTGGAACGTGCTGCGTGGGGAGATGAGCCTGGTTGGACCGCGGCCTCATCCCATCGACGAGGTCAACCATTACGAACTTCACCAGTTCCGGCGCCTTGACGTGAAACCCGGCATCACGGGTCTGTGGCAGATTACGGCGCGCGGCTGTCCGTCGTTCGAACTCAACATGCACCTTGATCTCACCTATATCGAGAACTGGAGTCTGCGCCTGGACCTGCGCATCCTTGCCAGCACAGTTCGCGTGCTGTTCGCGCCGGAAGGAG